>OHAI01001554.1_pt1 | contig 17663 bp, 11 predicted proteins | sample 1577091 | NCBI WGS metagenome assembly OHAI01 (sample SAMEA3541548, study PRJEB24748) | human gut metagenome | biome: human gut; feature: human-associated habitat; material: faeces | place: China | collected 2012
TACCTGCGATTCCACAACATTGGGAATTAAGTACGATGAGATTTACATTGGGAATACTGCGCAGCAAAGCGATGGAATAATACGCCCAACCGAGTTTTTCCATGTGGCAAGGCGTATGATAGGCTATCTTCATCTTTACATCATCACGGAATTTCAGTTTTACATTTCCCTCTTCGAGCAAGCGGAAGAGGTGTAAATCTTGTTTAGAGAGGCCAACCCTGCAATGTGTTCGGCGAATTCGCGTTCGGTCATCGGGGCTGCCAATGCCAATGGTTCTTTCAAACGAATTTTAGACGGAATAGTCTTGTTAATCAGTTCATCAAGGCTTTTCACGCCTATTTTCTCCAACATAGCGGGAAGATCTGCTTCCTGAATACCGATATGTCGGTCGGCTAATAAATCTGTTTTCATGGTTTAATAATAGGTTTATATTTTTAATATCGTATTTGCTGTCCACAGGTCATTCCGAATCGGTTTTCCGGTATTCGGAGTAATTTCCGGAACAGCAGGATTTATCTTCTCTTTATCTGAAGAAAGGATTGTTTTTCTTCTCGATTCCAATAGTGGTCGGGTCGCCGTGTCCGGGGTAAACTGTAGTATCGCCGGTGTTCAACTTCCCTGTCCGTCTGATTCTAGCCTTGCACAACTATGATATCACTATACATGAACAAGACAAACAGACAGCATTGCAACAAATAAATGAAGTGTGCAATGACTTTCAGACCATGAGAAAACAATTGGAAGAGACCTATTCACAGACCCGTTTTATGGAACAACCTGACGGTTACATTGCTGACCAAAACCACCACAACCATCTTGCCGCCAAAACCAACAACAGCGACTGGTGGTATTATTATGAAATTCCAATGATAAGGAAGACAAGAACATGGATGAACTCTCAGACCGCCCGACAGAAAAACATTCCATAAGAAACAACGAATGAAACTTTAATATAAAAAATAATATGAACCTTATAATACAACACTACTTTATGAAACAACATTTTTTATCTTATCTCATCGCCCTGCTGCTATTTCCTCTCTATGAGATGCAAGCAGCCTACCAGCCTGAGTTTTCTACTGCCGGTTTCTATGAACTGGCAAACTCCGGACGTGAAGTATATTCCATGAATCCGGCATGGCGATTCCACAAAGGAACCGCTACAGGTGCGGAAACCACCGACTTTAATGACCAGGACTGGAAAGTGGTTTCCCTGCCCGACGGAATTGAATATGTACCGACTGAGGCCAGTGGATGTATCAACTATCAAGGTGAGGTATGGTACCGCAAACATTTCACTCCGGCAAATGAATTGAAAGGCAAAAAACTTTTCCTGCATTTCGAAGCTATCATGGGAAAAAGCAAAGTTTTTGTAAACGGCAATTTATTGACCGAACACTTTGGCGGATACCTGCCTGTAGTCATTGATGTCACCGATGCACTGAATTGGGGGACAGACAATGTGATAGCTGTATGGGCAGACAACAGCAATGACCCCAGTTATCCTCCCGGCAAAGCACAGGATGTACTGGATTATACTTATTTTGGCGGCATCTATCGTGACTGCTGGCTCATAGCCCATCGTCCGGTTTTCATCACCGATCCCAATTTCGAAAACGAAATGGCAGGCGGCGGGCTTTTCGTGGCATACGACAAAGTTTCCGACACTTCCGCAGAAATAATCCTGAAAGCCCATATACGTAATGACAGTAAAAAGAACTTCAAAGGAGTAGTAGAATATGAACTTCAGCAACCCGACGGCACACAAGCCGCATTTCTGAACGATGTCATTCAAGTACGTCCGGGCAAGGCAGTCACTTCAAAAGATAAAATAACGTTGAAGTCTCCTCTGCTTTGGAGCCCTGAAACGCCTACGTTATATAACCTGATTGTCCGTATCCGCGACAATGAAGGAAATGTAGTGGACGGCTACCGCCGCCGTATCGGTATCCGCAGCGTAGAATTCAAAGGCAAGGACGGATTCTGGCTGAACGGCAAACCTTATCCAAGCCCGCTGATTGGCGCCAACCGCCATCAGGATTTTGCCGTAGTAGGCAATGCCGTTGCCAACAGCATTCATTGGCGCGACGCTAAAAAGCTACGCGACACAGGTATGAAAGTTATCCGGAATGCTCACTGCCCTCAAGACCCCGCCTTTATGGATGCATGTGACGAACTGGGGCTGTTCGTCATTGTAAACACACCGGGATGGCAATTCTGGAATGACGCTCCTGAATTTGCACAACGGGTTTATAGCGATATCCGCAACCTGGTACGGCGTGACCGCAATCACCCTTGTGTATGGTTATGGGAACCTATCCTGAATGAAACCTGGTATCCGGCAGACTTCGCCAAAAATACCCTCGATATTGTCAATCAAGAATACCCTTATCCGTATTGCTATTCCGGTTGCGACAGCGAAGCACGGGGACATGAGGTATATCCGGTACTCTTCACTCATCCGGCCAATGCAGACAAGGACTGGGCCATCAAAAGCCTCGACCCTAAAATAACCTATTTCACCCGCGAGTGGGGAGATAATGTAGACGACTGGAACTCGCACAACTCCCCCAGCCGTGTGGCACGCAACTGGGGGGAACAGGCTATGCTCATCCAGGCACAGCATTATGCCGCCCCCCGTTATCCTTTCACCTGTTACGATGTACTCTGCCGTACTCCGCGCCAACACGTCGGCGGCTGTTTGTGGCACTCGTTCGACCACCAGCGCGGCTATCATCCCGATCCCTTCTATGGTGGTGTGATGGACGTATTCCGTCAACCCAAATATGCTTATTATATGTTCAAAGCCCAGCGCTCGCCCGAAAAGCAAGACCGTCTTTTCGAAACAGGACCGATGGTGTACATCGCCCATGAAATGACTCCCTTCTCACCCAAAGACGTTACTGTGTACTCCAATTGTGACGAGGTGCGGCTTACTTATAATAAAGGTGGCAAGACATGGACTTACACCAAGCCGGCAACAAAAGAAGGAATGCCCTCACCCGTTATTACATTCAAAGATATATACGACTTCATGATAGACAAAAACATGTCTATGAGAAAGAAGAAACAGGACGAGGTGTTCCTACTGGCCGAAGGCATCATAGATGGAAAAGTAGTTGCCACGCACGAAGTACGACCGGCCCGGCGTCCCGAGAAAGTGCTACTTTGGGTTGACAATGAAAACACCGACTTAAAAGCTGATGGCTCCGACTTTGTAACCGTAGTAGCCGCCATAGCCGATAAAAACGGGAACATCAAACGTCTGAACAACTATTATGTGAAATTCCATGTAGAAGGCGAAGGACGTATTTTGGGCGGAGCGAATATACTGGCCAATCCGGCTCCGGTAAAATGGGGAACAGCCCCCGTGCTGATACAATCCACCTTGAAGCCGGGTAAAATCAAAATCACTGCCAGCGTATTGTTCGAAGGCTCGCAAATGCCTGCCAGCGCAGTGTTGGAATTAGAAAGCAAGCCGGCGGCTCATCCTCTCATCTACACCGAAAGTGAAGCTGCGCTGATTTCCATGAACAGCGACTCACCTTTCGGGCAATCAGCCGCCAAATCGGCTTCCGAACTGGAACAGGAACGTTTGCTGAAAGAACGGAATGCACAAAAGCTGAAAGAAGTGGAAAAACAGCAAGCTGATTTCGGTGAAAAGAAGTAAACCTTTCCATCCGGTGTGGGGAAGAGGCAGAAAGAGAAAAGCAATTCAAAGCCTCTTCTACTCCATCCCCACAAGGGATGGAACAAAATGAAAAAACTAAAATACAAATCACCCATGACATATAAGTTAACCGTTACAACCTTGGCACTAACTGCCATAACCTCCACTGTAGCAGCTACTCACACCAAACCAGACACGGAACATCCCCATATCGTATTGATTTTATGCGATGATATGGGATTCTCTGATTTATCCTGCTACGGAGGAGAAATACATACCCCTAATATAGATTATCTGGCCGAACAAGGCATACGTTTCAGCCAATTTAAAAACACAGGACGAAGCTGCCCCAGTCGTGCCGCCTTACTCACCGGACATTATCAGCACGAAGCGGGAATGGGATGGATGACCGCGGTAGACGAACATCGTCCGGGGTATCGGGGACAGCTTTCGGATCACCTGCCCACCCTTGCCGAAGTACTGCGCGATCAAGGCTATGCCACTTACATGAGTGGCAAATGGCATGTTACCTTAGATGCGGCCTTTGAAACCCCCAATGGAAGTTATCCAGTTCAACGGGGATTCGACAAATACTACGGCTGCCTGCATGGAGGGGGAAGCTATTACAAACCAGATCCCGTTTATCATAATCTGCAACGGATTACCGAGTTTCCGGATGATTATTACTATACCACCGCTATCACAGACTCTGCCGTTAGTTTTATCAAACAACATCCCACGCAGACTCCCATGTTCATGTACATAGCACATTACGCACCTCACTTGCCCCTACAAGCCCCCCAAGACAAGATAGATGCTTGCCGTGAGCGCTATAAAGCCGGCTACGATGTTCTACGCCAACAACGTTTCGAACGTCAAAAAGCCTTAGGGCTGATAACGCCGGAAATGGTTCTTCCAGTCTTCCAAAAAGAATTTCCGGACGGTAAACGACCCGCCTGGACCGAATTTACTCCACAGCAGCAAGAAAAATGGATAACCGATATGGCTACCTATGCCGCCATGATCGAAATCATGGACAGCGGCATAGGAAAGGTAATACAGACCTTAAAAGACAAAGGAATGTATGAACATACCCTGTTTCTGTTTATGAGCGACAACGGCTCTACCAGTGAAGGGGGATTCATCAAACAGCTGATGGCTGATTTAAGCAATACCCCCTATCGCAGTTACAAACAATGGGTATTCCAAGGAGGAACCAGTTCCCCTCTCATCCTTACAGACGGAAGAAGCAAAAGCCAGACAGAAAAAGGCAGTATCTGTCGGGAACCCAGTCATATCATTGATATTTTTCCCACCTGCCTGGATATTGCTTCCGCACATTACCCCGACACGTTTCACAATCAAAAAGTGAAATTGGCCGGAACCAGTCTCCTGCCGGCTATACGAAAACAAAAAATACAGCCGCGCGATCTTTTCTTTGAACATCAGACCTCATGCGCCATCCTGTCTGACGGTTGGAAACTAGTACGTGCCAACGGCAGACAGCCTTGGGAATTGATTCACCTCACCACCGATCCTTTTGAGACACAAGATCTTTCCGAACAATTTCCTTTAAAAGCAAAAGAATTAGAAAACAAATGGACACGATGGGCAGAGCAACAACACGTTTATCCTTTTGAATACCGTCCATGGACAGAACGAATCAATTATTACCAGTCACTATATCCCGATCAAAAAGGCAAAGAAAACTAAAAAGTTTCCATAAAAATCCCTGTTTAAATTTTCATTCATACAATTCCCTTCATTCAAAACAACAAAAAACTATGATTTTCAATGAGAATTTAAACAGGGAGACAATGCCCCCCCCCTGCCATCTCCTCAAATTTCCCCTTATTCCCCTAATTTATCGAAAAAAAATCAGCTTTCGCCGAATAGATTAGAAAAATCGGCCGAGAACATTTACCTTTGCTGTCTAAAATTAAATAATAAATACCATTCAAGTTTTAATCATAAAACAGCAAAACGAAAACGATGATGAAAAAGACAACAACTATTCTCTGTTTGGGCATCGCTCTATGCATGTTGGGGTGTAGCGATGACGACGATCAAGTTACGACAACCTCCACCGTTCCTTTTTCTCTCACAGCATCTCTGTCTCCCCGCTCTTCAGATGCAGAGGATACAGGCATCCTGCAAGGCAACTGGGACGCCAACAGCCAACTGGCCGTAATAAAAACCGGTTCCAGCGGCGTTCCCAAAAGCATTCTCACAAGAAAAACCGACTCTTCTGACACCTTTACGGGCAATCTTTCGACACTGGTAAAGAATGAGAATGAAATTGCCGTATTTTACCCGGCGGCAGCCATCACCGCGAACAGCAGTGACACCCTGACCCAAACCCTCAACCTGAGCGGACAGGACGGAACACTGGCAGGTATAACAAATTATGATTACTTATGGGCACAATGTAAAGCCGGCATGAACGAAACCACAGGCTCTTCCGCCTGCGAAATGACCAGTTTGGTCACTATCGGTAAATTCCAGTTCACCGTCAACGGTGGCAGTCCTTTGAACAACATCACAAGAATTACCATAACCGCCACTGCCGGAACCCTCTACTCCAGTGCCGTTATGAAACTAAAAAACGGAGAGTTCAGCAGTACCCAAACAGGAAATATCACTATTAAAAACAAAGCCGGTATTTCCGGAACCACCTACATCTCCTTCTTCCCTTCCGAAGCACAGTTGCATTTCACTCTTGTTACCACCACCGGTGAAGTGTATGAGGCAGCTACTTCGACAACCATCAAATTGGAGAAAGGCAAAGTATACGAAGCTCCGGCACTCACTTGCACTCTTTTACCTTCTGCCAAGGTAGGCGATTATTACTATAGCGACGCTACTTTCTCCAGCGAGAAGAATGAGAATAAAACCTGCATCGGTATTGTCTATGCCCTGGATGATGCGGACGGCAATCTCTCGCCCACCCTGTCCACTTCTCCATTCGGACGCATCGTGGCATTAGGCGACAACCAGTCCAGTACCAAATGGATCAGCAAAGCAGAAGATATAGAAGGCATCGAAAACTATACCACCGCCGACGGCACATTGACAAGCGGTGTCCTCCCTTATTATAACGGAACCGCCGATTCTTTCTTCTCCGATAAGGACGAGGAACGCATCAAGGGGGCAACCATTCATGTTGAAACCGGACAACCTGCCACCTGGGTGTCAGAAGGAGCCATCAGCGACTTCAATGGAAAGGCTCACACCGCCTACCTCGGTAAAAGTTCTTCCAGCTACCCGGCAGGAGGCTACTGCTACCAATACAGTACCAGCGGCAAATCGGCAGGTGAATGGTATTTACCGTCGGCAGGCGAATTGACTTTGTTGTGGGAACTTCAAAAAGCCGGAATCATTTGTAAAGACAAACAAGATTGTTTCAATGATTTTGCACGCAAAGCGTACTGGTCTTCTTCCGAACACTCGGCAGAATCCGCCTGGCATCTGAATTTTGTAAGTGGTGCGATAGTTGCTAACAGTAAAGCCAGCAACTACGCCACACGCCCTGTCGCACAATTCTAAAGGTCCGATGGAAGCACAGCAGTTCCCATTGGCTATAAATGGTTGACAAATTGATTGTAAAGCCCGGTCCGTTCACCACCAAACGGACCGGGCTTCTTTTTTTTCATATTTTCCACTCTTCCTTTATCAACCCGGACATTTTCCGATCTTTGCAACACACTAATTCTTATGCCCATGAAAATACGCCCCACCTGTAAATTACAAGCAATCATGAAGAAAGCGGAAAGATTGGCAACAAGCATGGGAACCAGCCTGAAGAGATGTAACGTATCATCGCCCGCAAACTGAACATGCCCGTATAGAAAGTGTATGGCATGGTTGCTTGCTATACGTTCTTTGTCATGATCCCCAAAGGAAAAACATCCCATCTCCGTATGCATGGGAACGGTCTGCCGTGTACGTGGTTCCGAAAAACTACCGGAAGAATTTAAACGGATATTGGGAATAGAAGCAGGAGAAACAACTCCCGATGGTAAGTTCTTTCCGGACTGTCTGTGGTGTGTAGGCGCCTATGGATTGCTCCCTGTAATAATGATAGAAAGTCTATGACCGACTGCAACCTGTGGATGTGGAGAAGATTATTGAAGACTTGGAATGAAATGCAATCCTTTTTTCTTATTATTAAAATCTTTCTTTTTAACCATTCTGCTTTTTCAGCGTGAGAAGCTCAATTTGCTGGCGCAGAGCCTTGCGGCGGTCAAAATTCGGGTTGTCCAAAATGGTGCGGATGTCCCGCAAGGGAAACTCCAGCTCCCGAAACAGCAAAATCTGCTGCAAACGTTCCAGCGCTGCATCGTCATACAGCCTGTAGCCGCTCTCGGTGCGCATGGCGGGCAGCAGACCCAGCTTATCATAGTATTGCAGCGTGCGTATGCTTATGCCTGTCAGTCGGCTGGCTTCTTTTACGGTCATCATGATAAAACCCTCGTTTCCTTTGCGGTACTGCTATCATACACCCTGACGTTGCGTCAGAGTCAAGCGTTTCTTGAAAAAAGTGTAATTGAAAACTTTCCGCGTCTGTGCTACACTTGTCCTTGCGCGAATGACTACTGTGCGGAGAGGATTTGAAATCATGGAACAAAAACAAAACAGAAGCTCGTTTTCCGGCAAGCTCGGCTTTGTGCTGTCGGCTGCCGGGGCGTCGGTGGGGCTGGGCAATATCTGGCGGTTCCCGTATCTGGCGGCCAAGTACGGCGGCGGTATTTTTCTGCTGATCTATATTGTGCTGGCGCTGACGTTCGGCTACACGATGATCATGGCCGAGACCGCCCTCGGTCGCATGACCCACAAAAGCCCGGTCAGCGCCTACGGTGCGTTTGCAAAGCCGGGACGCAAAAACGGATTCCTCGGCTTTGGCGGCTGGATCAACGCCGTTATCCCGGTGCTGATCGTGTCGTACTACTCGGTCATCGGCGGCTGGGTCATCAAATATCTGTTTGAATATCTGCGCGGCAACGCCCAGAGCCTTGCGGAGGACGGCTATTTCAGCGCGTTCATTGCAGACGGCGCGTCCGCCGAGGTCTGCTTCCTGCTGTTTGCGTTCTTTACGCTGGGCATCATCTTTGCGGGCGTGCGCAACGGCGTGGAGCGCGTCTCCAGGCTCATGATGCCGGTGCTGGTCGTGCTGTCGGTCATCATTGCGGTCTACTCGGTCACGCGGCCCGGCGCACTGGCGGGTGTTGCCTATTTCCTGGTGCCCAACCCGGCCAACTTCTCGTGGATGACCGTCGTCACGGCCATGGGGCAGATGTTCTACTCGCTGTCCATCGCCATGGGCATTCTTGTCACGTTCGGCTCTTACATGAAGAAGGATGTCTCGATTGAGGAATCCACCGAGCACGTCGAGATTTTCGACACGCTCATCGCCGTCATGGCGGGCCTGATGATCATTCCGGCGGTGTTTGCGTTCTCCGGCGGCGATCCCGACACGCTGCAGGCCGGCCCCGCGCTGATGTTCATTACGATCCCGAAAGTCTTTGCCAGCATGGGGCTGGGCACGGTGGTGGGTGTGCTGTTCTTTGTGCTTGTGCTGTTTGCGGCGGTCACCAGCTCGATTGCCCTGACCGAGAGCGCCGTCTCAACGTTTGAGGATGAATTGGGCTGGGACCGCAAAAAGGCCACGGTGCTCGTCGGCGTCATCATGGTGGCGCTGGGCACGCTGTCCAGCCTGGGCTACGGCCCGCTGGCGGGGATCACGGTCATCGGGATGCAGTTCCTCGACTTCTTCGACTTCCTGACGAACTCGGTCATGATGCCGATTGCGGCCATTGCGACCTGTCTGCTCGTCTCCCGCGTCATCGGCGTGGACAAGATCGAGCAGGAGGTTGAGCTGGACGGCCAGCCCTTCCGCCGCAAAAGGATTTTCCGCTTCATGATCCGCTGGCTTTGCCCGGCCTTTGCCGCCGTCATTCTGGCAAGCTCGGTGGCCAATGCGTTTGGAATCATTAAAATGTGACAGAAAAGGACCGTTTCCGGGTGCGGAGACGGTCCTTTTTTGTTCTTATTAGAGATGCAGGGCAAGGCTCCGCGGGCGGATATAGAATCCGCCCCTACGGCCCCCGAGGCCGCAGGCACCCGCAGCCTGTCGAAAAAGTGCATCGTAGGGGCGAACACTGCTTGCCCGCAGAAGCGCTGCGGCAGCCGGAGCGCTGCCGGGCCGTCGGGGGCACCCCGCCCTACGATGCTTCTATTTCTTCTCCGGCTTGTACCGCAGCACCTTCTCCGAAAAATGCCTTGTAAAGAACTGCACGAACGGTCCTAACCCGAAGGCGCAGATCAGGGTGCCCAGCCCGATCAGTCCGCCCAACAGGAAGGCAAGCACCGCACACAGCGCATCGGTGAACACGCGGCAGCCGAAGTAGGGGACAGGCAGCCGGTCTGCCAGCATTAGCGAGAGCGCGTCATACGGCGCGACGCCTAAATCCGCCGTCTGGTACAGCGAGCACCCCAGCGCGATGACCAACACCGCCACAGCGACCCAAAGCAGCTGCACCGGCAGCGTGTCGGCAGAGCCAAAGACGGCGGCCATCGCGTCGCCGGTAAACGTGACGATGAACCCGATGCAGAAGCTGTTGATGATGGTGCCAAGCCCGATGTACCGCCGCCCCCAAAGCAGCTGCGGCACGAAAAGGCAGAGGTTCATCAGCACATTCTCGATGCTGAACGGCAGGCCGACCAGCTCCGCCAACCGCAGGTTCAGCGCACTGATGGAGTCATTGCCCAGGCGCGAGAACTTGAACACCGCAATGCCGATGCCGATGATGACGACGCCCGCGATCATGCCAAGGATGCGCCGCAGGGTGATTTTCTGGCCGAGAAGATTCATGTGCAAAACACCTTTCCGATTACAATAAGGATTCTGTATAGTACTATCCCGTAAAACCACCCCGCCTGTCAAGAGACAACCTGTTTAAAATATCACACCCAACCTTGTGAAAACTGCCAAAAACCGCACCCTGTAACCGCTGTACCGAATTTGTCAAGCGGAGGGAAACGGTGCAAAATCAGCAAATTGCCGAAATTTTGTTACACTCGCCCGGGCGTTCGATAGAACGGAAAAACTTCATAAAAAAGCCGAAAAACCCTTGACAGCAAGCCGTTTACCCTGTATACTAAAACAGTATCACAAAAATGGAATAGAGCGCCCTAAAGGGATTTTGCAAAATCTGTAAAATCGAAAAGTTTGTGAAAAACGACGAATATGCCGCAGTTTCACAGCCGCCTTTCGGGTCGCTTTCGCCAACTTTGTCAATCTATGGAATAGGAGTGGTCGCGTTTTATGGTAAAGGTCAAGCCCGTACAAAACGGCAGAACGACCCGCATGAGCTTTTCCCGCATCAACGAAGTGATTGGTATGCCCAATCTGATCGAGATCCAGAAAAACTCTTACAACTGGTTCCTGGAGGAGGGCCTGCATGAGGTCTTCCACGACATTGCCGCGATCGAGGACTACACCGGCAACCTCGTGCTGGAGTTCGTCGATTACCGGCTGGACAAGAACCCCAAGTATTCTATTAAAGAATGCAAAGAGCGGGATGCCACGTATGCGGCACCCCTGTACGTCACGGCCCGTCTGTTCAACAAGCAGACCGGCGAGGTGAAGGAGCAGGAGATCTTCATGGGCGACTTCCCGCTCATGACCGACGCCGGCACCTTCATCTCCAACGGTGCCGAGCGTGCCATCGTCTCCCAGTTGGTCCGTTCTCCCGGCGTTTTCTACGGCTCCAGCAAGGACCGTACCGGCAAGGACCTGTTCACCGCTACCATGAACCCCAACCGCGGCGCCTGGCTGGAGTATGAGACGGACTCCTCTGACGTTTACTACGTCCGCATCGATAAGAACCGCAAGCTGCCCGTTACCACGCTGCTGCGTGCCCTGGGCCTGTCCACCGATGAGCAGATCAAGCAGTTCTTCGGTGATTCCGAGCCGAAGATCAACGCCTCTCTCGAGAAGGACATCACCCACAACACCGAGGAGGGCCTGCTCGAGGTCTACCGCAAGCTGCGCCCCGGTGAGCCCCCGACGGTGGAAAACTCCCGCGCGCACCTGAACAACCTGTTCTTTGATCCGCGCCGTTACGACCTGGCTCGTTTTGGCCGCTATAAGATGAACAACAAGCTCAGCCTGACCCGCCGCATTGCCGGTTATAGGGCTGCCAAGGACATCATCGCCCCGCTGACCGGCGAGCTGCTGGCCGCCAAGGGCGAGAAGATCAACATGGCCAAGGCCGAGGAGATCGATAACGCCGGTGTTACCCGCGTTACCATCCTTGTTGAGAAGAAGGGCGAGGAGCCCCGTCCGTTCATTGTCATCTCCAACGGCTGCGTCAACGCCCAGAACTTCTTCAGCTTCGACGTCGAGGCCGAGGCCGGTGTCAATGAGCGCGCCAACTTTGCCGAGATCCGCAAGATCCTCGACACCACCTCCGATGTGGAGGAGCAGAAGGAGCTGCTGCGCCAGAACCATGATGTTCTGATCAGCCGCACCGTCACCGTCGATGACATCTTTGCCTCCGTCAACTACCTGCTGGGCCTTGATCACGGCATCGGCACCACCGATGAGATCGACCATCTGGGCAACCGCCGCGTCCGCAGCGTCGGTGAGCTGCTGCAGAACCAGTTCCGCATCGGCTTCTCCCGCATGGAGCGCGTCATCCGTGAGCGCATGACCCTGCAGAATCAGGAAAACGGCGAGATTACCCCGCAGAGCCTCGTCAACATCCGCCCTGTCGTCGCCGCCATCAAGGAGTTCATCGGTTCCAGCCCGCTGTCCCAGTTCATGGACCAGAACAACCCGCTGGCCGAGCTGACCCACAAGCGCCGTCTGTCCGCTCTGGGCCCCGGCGGTCTGTCCCGTGACCGCGCAGGCTTCGAGGTCCGCGACGTTCACTACACCCACTATGGCCGTCTGTGCCCCATCGAGACGCCTGAAGGCCCGAACATCGGTCTGATCTCCTATCTGGCCACCTACGCCAAGATCAACAAGTACGGCTTCGTTGAGGCCCCGTACCGCAAGGTCGACAAGGCCACCGGCGCTGTCACCGATGAGGTCGTCTATATGACCGCCGACGAGGAGGACGAGTATATCGTCGCTCAGGCCAACGAGCCGCTGGACGAGAACAACCACTTCGTCCGTCCCCGCGTCTCCGGCCGCCACCGCAACGACATCCAGGAGTTCGACGCTTCTCAGGTCGACTACATGGACGTTTCTCCGCGTATGATGGTTTCCGTCGCTACGGCCTGCATCCCGTTCCTTGAGAACGACGACTGCAACCGTGCACTGATGGGCTCCAACATGCAGCGTCAGGCCGTGCCTCTGATGGTCACCCAGCAGCCGCTGGTCGCCACCGGCATGGAGTACAAGGCTGCCACCGACTCCGGTGTCTGCGTCCTGGCCGCCCATGACGGCACCGTTGAGTATGTCGACGCCGACAAGATCATTGTCCGCTGCGCCGACGGCTCCGCCGACACCTATGAGCTCATCAAGTTCATGCGCTCCAACCAGGGCAACTGCAACAACCAGCGCCCCATCGTCAATGTGGGCGAGACCGTCAAGGCCGGCGACGTGCTGGCCGACGGCCCCGCGACCCGCAACGGCGAGATCAGCCTGGGCAAGAACGCCCTGATCGGCTTCATGACCTGGGAGGGCTACAACTACGAGGACGCCGTCCTGCTGAACGAGAAGCTCGTCCGCGAGGATGTCTACACCTCCATCCACATTGAAGAATATGAGACCGAGGCCCGCGACACGAAGCTCGGACCCGAGGAGATCACCCGCGACATCCCGAACGTCGGCGATGACGCGCTGAAGGACCTCGATGACCGCGGCATCATCCGCATCGGTGCCGAGGTCAAGACCGGCGACATCCTCGTCGGCAAGGTCACCCCGAAGGGCGAGACCGAGCTGACCGCCGAGGAGCGCCTGCTGCGCGCCATCTTCGGCGAGAAGGCCCGCGAGGTCCGCGACACCTCCCTGCGTGTGCCCCACGGCGCCTACGGCATCGTTGTCGACGTCAAGGTCTTTACCCCCGAGAACAGCGACGAGCTGCAGCCCGGCGTGCGTATGTGCGTGCGCTGCTACATCGCCCAGAAGCGTAAGATCAGCGTCGGTGATAAGATGGCAGGCCGTCACGGCAACAAGGGTGTTGTTTCCCGCATTCTGCCGCAGGAGGATATGCCTTTCCTGCCCGACGGCACCCCGCTGGACATCGTGCTGAACCCCCTGGGCGTTCCCTCCCGTATGAACATCGGTCAGGTCCTGGAGGTCAATCTGGGCTACGTTGCCAAGGCACTGGGCTGGAAGGTCCAGACCCCCGTCTTTGACGGTGCGCACGAGTCCGACCTGCGCGACTGCTTCGCCGAGGCCCGCGAGAAGTGGCACGGCGAAAACGCGCCCGAGTACCCGACCCACCTGGACCGACTGATGGGCGAGAAAGGCCATGTCATCGACTTCTCCAAGATCGATCTGACCGACGACGGCAAGACCACCCTGTATGATGGCCGTACCGGTGAACAGTTCCCCAGCAAGGTCACGGTAGGCTATATGTACTACCTGAAGCTGCATCACCTGGTTGACGATAAGATCCATGCCCGTTCCACCGGCCCCTACTCCATGGTCACCCAGCAGCCTCTGGGCGGCAAGGCACAGTTCGGCGGCCAGCGCTTCGGCGAGATGGAGGTCTGGGCGCTGGAAGCCTACGGCGCCGCCTACACCCTGCAGGAAATTCTGACCATCAAGTCCGACGACGTTGTGGGCCGTGTCAAGACCTACGAGGCCATCGTCAAGGGCGAGCCGATCCCGAGCCCCGGTATCCCCGAGAGCTTCCGCGTTATGCTCAAAGAGCTGCAGAGCCTTGGCCTGGATATTGTTGTGCAGGATAAGGAAGGCAACGCCGTCGATATGCGTCAGGAGTTTGACGACGATGACAGCAGCTTTGAGAACAATGACTACGACCTGGGCGATAACGTCATGGTCGAGAGTGAGCTGCAGGACGATTACAGCGTCAAGGACGCCGACGAAGGCTTTGACGATGATCTGGATGAGGATGCTGGCCCCACGGCTGACGACCTCGCCGCCATCGAGTCTGATTCCTTCGACGATTGATCGAATTGCATCGTGTGTCATATTGAATTCAACGAAGAGCTTTCTGCCCAATTATGGGGAATTCTATGAGATGCGCCAGTTCCGTCCGGGACCGAAAAAAGCAGAGAAAATTCTGTTTGGCGGAAAAGAGATTCCATTTGGACCGCAGCTTTTATTTGTGGAAAAACAGATGACTAATCTGATCGTGTCAGCAGAAATCTGTGAGGACGTATGGTCACCGGTTCCACCGAGCATTGAGGCGGCAAGAGAGGGAGCGACTGTGATCGTCAACTGTTCGGCCAGTGATGAGACGATTGGAAAGGCTTCTTACCGGGAGTCATTAATTTCCGGGCAGTCTGCAAGGCTGATCAGCGGGTATATCTATGCCAACGCAGGAGAAGGTGAATCGACTACAGATCTTGTATTTGGCGGACATAATCTGATCGCGGAAAATGGAACGATTCTGGCAGAGGCGAAGAGATTTTCGAACGGGATTATTTATACAGAATTTGATGTACAGAAAATTGCGAATGAACGCAGAAAAAATACGACATTTACAGAGACACAGGAACATGTACTTCCGAGGATTCCGTTTGGATTAGAACAGACAGAAACTATTCTTACAAGAACATTTCCGTCCAGACCATTCGTTCCTCGTGATGATCAGGAGAGGGCAAAGCGCTGTGAGGAGATTTTAACAATTCAGGCGATGGGACTGAAAAAGCGACTTGCACATACGCATGCAAAAAGTGCAGTAGTTGGAATATCCGGAGGTCTGGATTCTACATTGGCACTGCTTGTGACAGCCAAGGCATTTGATGCACTGGGACTTGAGCGCAGCGGTATTACGGCAGTGACCATGCCGTGTTTTGGAACGACAGACAGAACGTATCAGAATGCATGTAAAATGTCTCTGAAAGTCGGAGCAACTCTCATAGAAGTCAGAATCGGTGATGCAGTTATGCAACATTTTAAAGATATTGGACATGACCCACAAGACCACAGCGTAACTTATGAGAATTCACAGGCAAGGGAACGGACACAGGTGCTTATGGACATTGCTAATCAAACGGGAGGACTTGTAATCGGAACCGGAGATATGTCTGAGCTGGCACTTGGCTGGGCAACCTACAATGGAGATCATATGTCTATGTACGGAGTAAATGCTTCCGTGCCAAAGACGCTGGTCAGACATCTGGTTCATTATTTTGCAGATACTTGTGAAGATTCATCGTTGAAAGAAGTGCTTTATGATGTGCTTGATACGCCGGTAAGTCCGGAACTTTTGCCGCCAAAAGATGGTGAAATCGCGCAGAAGACAGAAGATCTTGTAGGACCATATGAACTTCATGACTTTTTCCTGTATTATTTCCTGAGAATGGGATATGAGCCAGGAAAGATTTACCGGATTGCGAAGCTTTCCTTTGCCGGGGAGTATGACGACGAGACAATTTATAAATGGCTTCGTACGTTTTGCTGGAGATTCTTTTCACAGCAGTTTAAGAGGTCCTGCCTGCCGGATGGTCCGAAGGTCGGAACGGTTGCATTGTCTCCGAGAGGCGACTGGAGAATGCCGAGTGATGCGTGTGTAGCATTGTGGATACAGAATCTTGAAAAAGAGGCGGGAAAATAACGTCTATAAAGGTAATAAGAGATCAAAAAAAGGAACATCGCCGAATTATAAAGATTACGGGAATGTTCCTTTTTTGTTGCCAAGCATACGACAAAAAGGTCCGGTGGACCTTTTTTAGTTTTACAAGTAAATGAAAAGTTTTATAATTGGATGTTCTTGAAAAGATCGCCAAGGCTTGTTCCGATGTCTTCGCTCTTTGGAATCTCGACCTTAACTTCTTCCTCCTCCTGGATGGCTTCCTCAAGAGCTTTCATGCTCAGGCTGATCTTGCCATCTTTGACACCGATGACTTTGACCTGAACTTCATCACCTACATTCAGGACATCTTTTGGGAATTTGATACGTTTCTGGCTGATCTGGGAAACGTGTACAAGTCCGGAAAGTCCGTCTTCCAGACGTACAAATGCACCGTAGTTCTGGAGGGATTCTACGGTTCCGGTAAGAACGCTTCCTACTTTGATGTTTGCAATTTTTTCTTCACGCTCTTTTTTCTCTTTTTCTTTGAGAAGTTCACGGGCGGAAAGTACCAGCCGGTTATTTGCCTGATCTACATCAATGACCTGAACTTCGATATCTTTTAACAGATAAGATTCCAGATCTTCGATATAGGATAAAGAAAGTCGGGAAGCAGGAATAAATCCACGGATTCCTTCTACCATTGCGATAGCACCGCCATTTACAATTCCTTCGATTTTTACAGGGAGTACAGTTCCTTTTTCGAGGTAGGACTGAACTACATTCCATGGATTTGCATCATCAAAATGATCTTCCAGATCTGCCATAGTTACATTTTCTTCGTTGAATTCTTCGCTCATAGTATATTCCTTCCTATCAGTAAAATTGTTGCTTTTAGTATAGCATAAATAAACTGCTTGTACAAAGAAAATTAACTATGTTAGAATATGTTGTAGAAAATAAGTAACAGTTCGAGTGAGATATACGAATTATTGGAAAAATGATGAGTATAGCCGGATGCAATCAGAAAAACCGATATGGACTGCTCGAATTAGCAAGAAGATAATAAGGTGATATATATGGGAAAGAGAAAAGAAAAGATTTATGTGCTCGGACATAAGAATCCGGATACAGATTCTATCTGTTCCGCGATTGCCTATGCAGATCTGAGGCAGAAAGTGACCGGACAGGTTCATGAGGCAAAGCGGGCAGGACATGTGAATGATGAGACTGCTTATGTACTGGATCGTTTTGGGGTAGAGGGTCCCAAGCTTCTT
>OHAI01001563.1_pt1 | contig 17631 bp, 22 predicted proteins | sample 1577091 | NCBI WGS metagenome assembly OHAI01 (sample SAMEA3541548, study PRJEB24748) | human gut metagenome | biome: human gut; feature: human-associated habitat; material: faeces | place: China | collected 2012
AGAGGGTCAGCACGGTGCCCGCGATGTCCGCCGCCAGCAGGGCCAGCAGCACCCACAGCAGGATTTCCCCCACCAGCGGAGGCAGCCAGCGGTAGAGGGCCAGGAGCAGAGGATTGATCCACTGTACGGCCGCCAGGCCCAGCACGCCCCACAGGAGGAAGGCGCCGACACAGATGTAGCCGTCCAGGTTGCCGCGCCGGTTGGAGTAGTCCCACCAGCGGGTGTGGGTGGCCTTCTCCAGCAGGTGACCGGCGATCCATTCCACCACCGTGGAGCAGATGGCGCTGCCCAGGAAGAGGAAGAAGTAGTTGCCCCGCAGCTCGGGCAGACCCACGGTAAGCAGAACGGCAGTGATGCCGTAGCAGGCGCACAGCGGGCCGAACAGCACGCTGCGGTCCACATAGCGGTGAAGGCGGACGGCGGAAACCGCCGTCTCCAGCACCCAGCCGAGGAAGGAATAACAGAAAAAGAGCCATAGGAGGGGAAACAGAGGCACAAGCATCCGCCTTTCTTTTCATCAACACTGGTGGGAAGAGAATCTGAGGATTGTATCTTATCGTATTTTCCGGTAAAATACAACCGATCTCTCATAAGAAAGGCAGGTAATTTGGCAATGAACGAAGTGTTGAAGGTTTTGAAGGAGCGCCGGAGCTGCCGCAGCTACCGGCCGGAGCAGATCACCGACGAGGAGTTGAACGCAGTATTGGAGGCGGGCACCTATGCTCCCACGGCCCGGGGCCAGCAGTCCCCGATCATCGTGGCAGTGCAGAATCCCGCTGTGGTGGAGCAGCTGCGGAAGATGAATGCCGCAGTGCTGGGCACCCCGGAGGCCGACCCCTTCTACGGTGCGCCCACCGTGCTGGTGGTGCTGGCGGCCAGGGATAACACCAACCGGGTATATGACGGCAGCTGCGTCATGAGCAACCTGATGAACGCAGCTAAGGCGGTGGGGCTGGCCTCTTGCTGGGTTCACCGGGCCAAAGAGGTGTTTGACTCCGAGGAGGGTAAGGCCCTGCTCCGACAGTGGGGCGTGGAGGGCGACTACGAGGGCATCGGCCACTGTATCCTGGGCTACCGGGCGGACACGGCCCCTGCACCCGCCCCCCGCAAGGAGCACTACATCTACCGGGTCCGGTAGGGAGGAAAACAGGTGCTGCGGCCGGGCCGCGGAATCCGTTGCTTGTAAAGGAGAGATAGAGCATGCACACGGTAAAGAGAGTCTGCACACTGGTCCTGACGGGCCTGCTGGCCCTGCCCATGGCCGCCCCCGCGGGGGCAGCGGCCGCATCCTTCTCCGACCTGCCCTCCAGTCACTGGGCCTATATCGCCATGACCGAGGCCGCGGGCTACGGCATCCTCCAGAAAATACCTGGCCGAGAAGTATCCCGAAAGCTATGACAAGGCAGTACCCGAAGAACTAGTGTACAGTGGCAATTTGAAGCTGACCGATGCTGTGGAAGGAAGTCCGCTGGATGCAGGAAAGCTGGTACTCTCACCTACCCGTACCTATGCTCCGGTAGTGAAGAAATTACTGGATGCGCTCCGACCTGAAATTCACGGAATGGTTCACTGCTCAGGCGGTGCTCAAACCAAAGTCCTGCACTTTGTAGGAAACAATTGCCGTGTAGTAAAGGACAACCTGTTCCCCGTTCCCCCTCTGTTCAAAACCATCAAGGAACAAAGCGGCACCGATTGGGAAGAAATGTACAAAGTATTTAATATGGGCCACCGCCTGGAAGTTTACCTCTCACCCGAACATGCCGAAGAGGTGATCGCCATCAGCAAGTCATTCAATATTGACGCGAAGATCGTGGGACGTATAGAAGAAAGTGACAAGAAGGAGCTAATTATCAAAAGTGAGTTTGGAGAATTCAAATACTGACAAGCAATATTATAATAACACTTCCAAGCCTGCTACATTGAAAAAAAGATTTTTTTATGGCATAGGAGCAATAATATGCTCATTAGTTACGATTGATACAATACGCGAGTTGTATTTCATCTCTACCGCATGGGGTCATGAAACAACTTGGCATGACATACTATATACAGTAAGAAAAGTACTTGCCATACTTGGGTGGATATTACTCACTTGGTATGTCGCAAATAAATGTTTAGAAAAGAATGGCAGAAAACAATAATACATTACTTGAGAAATTAGACGGGTTAGTGGCTCGCTTTGAGGAAGTTTCCACCCTCATTACAGACCCTAATGTCATAGCTGACCAAAAACGTTATGTCAAGCTCACCAAGGAATACAAGGACTTGAATGACATCATGAAAGCCCGTAGAGAATATATACAATGCCTGAATGGACTGGAAGAGGCCAAACAAATCATGACTAACGAATCCGACCCGGAGATGAAAGAGATGGCACGCGAAGAGGCAAATCTCTGCGAAGTCCGCATCCCAGAACTGGAAGAGGAAATCAAACTGTTACTCGTTCCTGCGGATCCGCAAGATGACCGAAATGCCATTCTGGAGATACGCGGTGGTACGGGAGGTGATGAAGCCGCCATTTTTGCAGGCGACTTGTTCCGTATGTACTCCAAATACTGCGAGACAAAAGGTTGGAGACTGGAAGTATCCAGCGCCAATGAAGGAGCAGCAGGAGGTTTTAAGGAAATTATCTGCTCCGTAACCGGAGATAAAGTATATGGCACTCTGAAATATGAATCGGGCGTACATCGTGTGCAACGTGTACCAGCCACCGAAACCCAAGGACGTGTACATACTTCAGCCGCACGCAGTCCAGCAGCACAATTTCGTCGCTGTCATCCTGCTCGAACATCGGCGCAACCAGTTCGACGTAGTGGTCGATCTGATTGTACTTGCGGATCATGTCGTTTTTCAGCTTGCCGTCTGCGGTTAGGATGCCGATCTCGCGCAGCAGCGCTGCCGCCTGATCGACACGAATGAGGTACTGCCGGCCGCTGTCGAGCAGCGGATTGGCGGCAGCCGCCTTTTCCTCGGCGGTCGCTTCGCGCTCGGCCTGCTTCATCTGCACGCCGCGTGCCGTCACGGACAGCGTAACAACCGTGCTGCGCTCGGTGTAGGTGAGCACGCTCTCGTCGTATTTCTCGGCCTGCTCGGCAAAGAAGGTACAGAATTCAGCCGCGTCTACGCGGCGGTCGCTGCCCTGAAAATGCAGCGTGTAGTCCTCGTCCGCGCGGGACAGCTTTGCGTCAAATTTCTTTTTGCCGGAAACCAGAGTACAGTCTGCCTGCACAAAAAAATCGCGGTTTTTGGTCAGCCGCGCTGAAATGCCTGCCAGCAGCAGCTTGAGCTTCGCGGAATCTCCCTTTTGCATGGATGTCACAACCTTTATTGTAATGTTTTTGTTTTAGTATAGCACAACGGAAAGCATTTCCGCAATTCCAAAGTATAATTTGTGGAAACGAGTGAGATAATATTACCGAAATCACAAAAGGAGGTCATTCTCTATGAGTAACGATCGCTGCAACAAGTCTATCCACTGCACGGTGGAGCAGTGCGCAAACCATTGTCCGACCGCTTCTTACTGTGCGCTGGACAGCATTACCGTTGGCACGCACGAGGCTAATCCAACGGTGGATCAGTGCACCGACTGTAAGTCCTTCCAGCGAAAGTGCTGCTGATTTCCCCTCGCAATGCCGAAAAGGGAGCCGGATTTGTCCGACTCCCTTTTCGGGTTTACCTATTAAAAATAAAGCGTTGGAATGCGCTGTGCTTTGACCTCGGAATCCTGCAGAACATATTGATTGAGCCACGCCACAAAGGCTTCCGCGCCGTCGAAGCAAAGTGCCTTTGTGCCGTCCGGCGCAGTAACCCAGTAATCATGCTCGGTCGATGACTGCAGCCATTTGTCAAATTCAGCCTGATAGACTCGCGCATTTTCGGCGACAAACGCCGGAACAGACAGCAGGCACTGACCGTTCTGTCCCAAATCCAGAAAAATAAACGAAGTGTTCTGCGACTGATTATTCATTCTCCATCCTCCATCTTCAACTCTCCATTTTAAGCTCCGGCATCACCACATGCCGCATGGTCAAGTAGCACGCCAGACCGCCGATGCAGTTGGACACCGGCTCTGCTGCAAATACGCCGCTCACGCCGAGATTCCAGCAGTACGGCAGCAGCAAAGTCAGGGGCACAACAATGAACGCCTTGCGCAAGAGAGAGAAGAACACCGCGTATTTCGCCCGGCCCAACGCGCGGAACGTACTCTGACCGGAATACTGGAACGCCATCATCACAAAGCCGAAAAAGTAAATGTGCAGCGCCGGAACAGCCGCCGCGACCAGTTCCGCGTCCTGATTGAAAATGCGGATGAACAGGGCAGGAAAGAGAGAGACCAGCATCCAGACAAGCATGGTGTACCCGATAGCAATCTGCGTCATAAACCGGATAGCGTCTCGGGTGCGCTTGTACAGACCGGCGCCGTAGTTGTAGCTGATGGCGGTAGATGCACCATCCGCGATGGCGAGCACCGGCGTCTGTGCGATCTGGCGCACGGAGTTAAGTACGGTCATGACGCTGATGTACAGGTCTCCGCCGAAACCGCGCAGCATGGAATTGCACGCCACCTGCACGAGCATATCCGTAAACGACATGACAAAGCTGGCGATGCCGAGCACGGTAATGTGCTGGATACAGTGCCAGTCCGGACAGAAACCGCGGAAATCCAGCTTTAACTCGGCTTTTTTGCCGGTTAAAAACTTGACAACCCATGCAGCAGACAGAAACTGCGACAGTACGGTTGCGATAGCAGCGCCGCGCACGCCGAGGTGCAGTGCGAAAATGAAAATCGGGTCGAGCACGATGTTGGCTGCCGCGCCGAGCGCCACGGTGAGCATGCCGATTCGGGCAAAGCCCTGACAGTTGATGTACGGATTGAGACCGAGCGACAGCATGACGCATAGCGTACCGAGCAAGTAAATCACGATGTACGAGGACGCATACGGGTACGTTACCTCACTGGCGCCGAACAGGTACAGCAGCGGGCGATGGAACGCGATGCCGAGCACGGTCAGCACGGCACCGCTCAGCAGCAACATAAAGCCGGCGTTGACCATGATGCCTTGTGCGCCTTCACGGTTGCCTTTGCCGCGCGCCATCGCGCAGAGCGGAGCACCGCCCAGTCCGAACAAATTGGCAAACGCGGTAATGAGCGTCACAAAAGGGAAGCACAAGCCGATACTCGCCAGCGCAAGCGTGCCCTCGCCGGGGATCTTGCCGATATAAATACGGTCTACAATATTATACAGCAGATTGAGCAGCTGCGCGATCAGCATCGGTGTGGCCACCGCAAGTATCCTGCAGCGGATGCTGCCCTGAGAAAAGTCGATTTGCTGCAAACGAATACAGTCCTTTCAAAATCAGAAAAAGCAGGGAGAAGTCCAAGCTTCTCCCTGCTTTATTGTATCACTGCTGCTGATTTTCGTCAAGAATCCAGCAAAATCAGTGCGCGGTACAGTATTTCGCACGCCGTTCGGCGGTCGAGCGGAGTTTCGGGATTCTGCGCCTGCGCCGAGGTGAGCACGGAGACCCGTTCAAGACGGCTCATTGCCGGCTGTGCCCAGTCCTGCGGCGAATGGTCGGACATCGACCAGGCGTACTGCACACCGCTCAGCGTGCCGTCAAGCAGGTGATCGAGCACCACGCCGGCTTCAGCGACTGTGATGGGTTTCTCGCCGCGAATCTCACTCACGCCGGAGGCGGTCGCGTAGCCGCTGACCAGTCCGTTTGCGGCTGCGGCGCTGATATACGGCTTGGCCCACGCAGAAAGTCCGCTGTCGTCCGCAAAATCGGTCTGTTCTGTCGGCGCAACGGACAGGTCTGCCGCGGCGGCTGTCATGGCGATGAACTCACTGCGTGTTACCGCTCGGCTGGGATGGAAAAACGCACAGCTGCCGATGGTTTCTCCGGTCATTACGCCTTTCTGCGCCAGATAGATCGCCGCGTAATGTGCCGGATCACCGTCCATGTCCGAGTAGGTGAGTCCGGTCTTATTCTTTTTGATTTCAATCGTGATAGCGGCAGGCTGCGCTGTATTGCCCTCGGCATCCACGGCGGTATAGCGGAAGCTGTCGCGTCCGGCTTTGCGGCCCGGTGTGTAATATAAGGTACTGCCCTCGATCTTCGCTGTGCCCAGCCGCGGCTTTTCGGTCAGTTGATAGAGCACAACGTCGTTATCCGCGTCGGTCGCGGACAGCCTGGCCTCCACGGCGATATCCACGCAGGTCTGCGCCGTGACCGGCTGCACCACCGGTGCATTGTCCGCCGCCTGTGCAGTTACTGCGGCAGCGCCGATCAGTCCCGCATAGGCGAGCACGGTTGCGAGCAGCACCGCAATGATGCGAATCTGCCTGTTTTTCAAAATCCTTCACCCTTTCCGGTCGTTTCTTCTATCGGAAAGTATGCACGCGGCTGTTAAATTTTATACCGGATCGGCAGAATTCCGGTCTGTGTATGTTTTCTTCCTGTCGGGAAACGGAAAATTCCGCAAAAGCCCTTGCCGAAAACGCAGAAATGTGGCATAATTCTATTATATATACATTGGGAAAACAGAAAGGAGATTGGCGATGGAAAATCATCAGCTTGTTCTGGTGCTCGACTTCGGCGGTCAGTACAATCAGCTGATTGCACGACGCGTCCGCGAACATAATGTTTACTGTGAGGTTAAGCCCTATAAGACCTCGATTGAGGAGATCAAGGCGCTCAATCCGATCGGCATCATCTTTACCGGCGGTCCGAACAGCGTTTACGAGGAAAAATCCCCGAAGTGTGATCCGGCTCTGTTCGAGCTGGGCGTACCGGTTCTGGGCATCTGCTACGGCTGTCAGCTTATGGCGCATACCCTCGGCGGCGAGGTAACCGCAGCGCAGGAGGATACGGCGCGCGAGTATGGCAAGACCGAGACCTTCTACAACACGGACTGCAAGCTGTTCAAGGGTCTGCCGGAGCAGGGCATTTCCTGGATGAGCCACGGCGACTACATGGCAAAGGTGCCGGAGGGCTTCGAGCTGGTCGCTCACACCGATATGTGCCCGACCGCTGCCATCGCTGACGAGAAGCGCGGCTTCTACGGCGTACAGTACCATCCGGAGGTAAACCACACCGAGAACGGTTCGCTCATGCTGAAGAACTTCCTTTATGAAGTCTGCCATGCAAAAGGCGACTGGACCATGGGTGACTACAAGAACAGCTCCATCAAGGCCATCCGCGAGAAGGTCGGCGACGGCAAGGTTCTGCTGGCGCTGTCCGGCGGCGTTGACTCCTCGGTTGCAGCGGCCCTGCTGGCTGAGGCAGTCGGCAATCAGCTGACCTGCGTATTCGTAGACCACGGTCTGATGCGTAAGAACGAGGGTGATGAGGTTGAGGCAGCTTTCTCCAAGTGGGACATCAACCTGATCCGCATGAACGAGGAGGACGCATTCCTCGGAGCTCTCAAGGGTCTGACCGATCCGGAGGACAAGCGCAAGGCCATCGGCGCACAGTTCATCCGCACGTTTGAGAAGATGGGCAAGCAGATCGGTGAGCAGGTCGGCAAGATCGACTATCTGGCACAGGGCACTATCTATCCGGACGTGATCGAGTCCGGCAAGGACGATGCCGCTGTCATCAAGAGCCACCACAACGTAGGCGGTCTGCCGGATTTCGTGGACTTCAAGGAGATCATTGAGCCGCTGCGCATGCTGTTCAAGGACGAAGTTCGTCAGCTCGGCTTTGAGCTGGGCCTGTCCGAGCAGCTGGTTATGCGTCAGCCGTTCCCGGGTCCGGGTCTCGGCATCCGTATTACCGGCGAGATCACCAAGGAGAAGTGCGACATTCTGCGTGAGGCAGACGCAATCTTCCGCGAGGAGATTGCAAATGCAGGTCTGGACAAGGAGATCAACCAGTATTTTGCCGTTCTGACCAACACCCGCACCGTAGGCGTTATGGGTGACAGCCGCACCTACGATTACGCACTCGCGCTGCGCGGCGTAACCACCAGCGACTTCATGACCGCTGACTGGGCGCGCATCCCGTACGAGGTGCTTGATAAGGCTTCCAGCCGTATCGTAAACGAGGTTGTCGGCGTAAACCGTATTGTGTATGATATTACCAGTAAGCCGCCGGCTACGATTGAGTGGGAATAATTTCGCCCTTGAAAAAGTCCAGCAATAGCAAGACTTTTTCGCCATGAGTACCCTCAGTGGCAACAAAATGGCAACATTATTTGAATTATTGCGATAACGAAAAAGCGCTATCTGATTTGAAGTCAAGTCAGATAGCGCTTTTTCTTTTGTTTTTTTAGTCAGCTTTCAGCCGATTCTTAAAAGCCTTCACCAGCGCATCGCTGAGTTGCTGGGACGGCACTTTCACATAACCGGATGTTTCATCATATTTCGGGTAGTTATAACGCCACTTGTCATAGTCCTCCCGATTGATCTTGCCATTACGATACTTTTCTGCTTGTTCCGCCCACGCAGTGAGCATTTCGGATAGCTCGGCAGCGTCCTTTCCCTTCCGAGGGTCAACACGCAGTGAAACGCCGGTTTCGCCGGTTTCCACTGTCAGACCGTAGCGATCTTCCAATGTGAACAGCGTGTGCATCAGACCGAGATAGCTGTCAATGTCCGGCACGGACAGCGCCAGCGGTGACACTCCCAGCGCACCGGCTAGGTTCTCCGTCAGCTCCGCCTTGGGCGATCTGCTGCCAGACTCATACTGCGCCATACGGATGTCGGCGGTCTTTTCCGGAAAGCCAACCATCTGTCCCAGATATTTTTGTGTCATTCCTCGTAAGTTCCGGAAAAAGCGAATTCTTTCACCGATTGCCATAGTGCGATGCTCCTTCTTATGTATTATACCAGAAATATAGCATATACGTTTATGTGTTGTCAAGATAGCAATAGCAAAATGGGTTAATATTTTTCTTGACTTTACTGATTATGCTTAGTATAATAACTATAGCAAATATAGTTAAGATATTTATGAGACAACCGAATAACCGTTATACGTCACGGTAATGGCGTAACCGCTCGGGCAAATCGGAATGCGGTCAGAAAGTTCTCCGACACGAAACAAGAAAACTATACTCTAATGAAAGGGGTGTTAAGAATGAACGGAACGAACTTTATGCGAGTTGAAGAAGTAGCAGAGGAATTGAATATTTCCAAATCCTACGCCTACAAGATCGTACAGATGTTAAATGCTGAACTGAAGGAGAAAGGGATTTTGACAATCTCCGGACGGGTGAACAGAAAGTATTTTATGGAGCGTACCTGTTATGGTACAGACCGAAAGGAGTAATTCAATTGGCTGTTTACAAGGAATCAAAAAACAATACATGGAGGGTAATCTACCGCTACACAGACTGGACCGGAGAGCGCAAGCAGTCCCAAAAGCGAGGCTTTCAGACGAAACGAGAGGCGCAGGCTTGGGAACGGGAACAGCTTAACAAATTGGGCGCTGACCTTGACATGACTTTTCAGAACTTTGTCGAACGTTACAAGGAAGATCGTCGAAACCGCATCAAAGACAGCACATGGGAGAGCAAGGACCACATTATCCGAACCAAACTGCTGCCATACTTCGGCAAGCTGAAAATGAGCAGCATCACTCCTCAGCAGATTATCCGCTGGCAGAATGAACTGATCAACTATCGCGATAAGAACGGAACTCCCTACTCGCCGGTTTATCTCAAGACCATTCAAAATCAGCTGAGTGCAATCTTCAACCATGCAGTTCGGTATTACAACCTGAAAGAAAATCCCTGCGCAAAAGCAGGCAGCATGGGTAAGAAGAAAAGCCGCGAAATGCTGTTCTGGACCAAAGATGAATACCTGAAATTCATTGATGCTATGATGGACAAGCCGTTGTCCTTTTATGCTTTTGAAATGCTCTACTGGTGCGGTATCCGCGAGGGCGAACTGCTAGCATTAACACCGGCAGACTTTGACTTTGAGAAACGCACAGTCACAATCAGCAAGACATTTCAACACACTGGCGGAAAAGACATCGTCACACCGCCCAAGACAGAAAAGAGCAATCGCACTATCACCATGCCGCTCTTTCTGGCAGACGAAATCCAGAAGTATTTGAAGATGCAATATGACATTGGCCTGGATGATCGGTTGTTTCCAATCACGAAAAGCTATCTTTATCGCGAGATGCAGCGCGGCTGCAAAGACACCGGCGTAAAGCGCATTCGCATTCATGACTTGCGTCACAGCCATATCAGCCTGCTGATTGATCAGGGGTTCTCGGCGGTAGCGATTGCAGATCGCGTTGGCCATGAAAGCATTGACATCACCTACAACTATGCACACCTGTTTCCGTCCAAGCAGGCAGAAATGGCGGATAAGCTGGATATGGAAAGAGGTGAAGTCTGATGTCACTGAAAAACCACGATGAGCACAACCGCTGGCGAAACAAAACGATAGCGTTTCGAGTATCGCCTGAGGAAAACGAGCAGATCGAACGCTATGTGCAACTCTCCGGGCTGACCAAGCAGGACTATATCACCCGGCGGCTTACCCACAAGGATGTCGTGGTGCAGGGCAATCCAAGAGTGTTCAAGGCACTGCGAAATCAGTTTGCCGCCGTGTTGGATGAGCTGCTGCGTATCGAAGCCGGTGACTGCGTAAACGATGAGCTGCTTGGTCTGATTGAAATGATGACTGACATTATGGGCGGAATGAAGGAGGCTGATACCCATGAATGAAAAAGAAATGACTGCCCTCTGCACACCTGTTGGCGCAGGTGTCGGGCAGCCAGATCAAAAAATATGTACCATCATTACTATAACCGACTGCGCCGCAAAAATCAACCGCTTTCTTATGAAAGGAGGCGGTTGAAATGGCAAAGCTGAAACTCATCAACATGGAAGATGTCCCCGTCCAGACTGTGGACTGGCTGTGGTATCCGTACATCCCTTACGGAAAAATCACGATAATTGAAGGCGATCCCGCAGAAGGCAAGACAACGCTTGCCCTTCAGCTGGCAGCAATTCTTTCTAACGGCGAACGACCGCCCTGCGATGAATTGGAGCGAGAAATCAAACCGATACAGGTTATCTATCAGACCGCAGAAGATGGTCTGGAGGATACAATCAAGCCGCGTCTTGTCGCAGCCGGCGCCGACTGTACGAACATTAAGGTGATCGACGAAAGTGAAGCAGCGCTTGATATGCTGGATCAGCGTATCGAGCAGGCGCTTCTGGCGACCGGGGCCAGAGTCATTATCCTTGACCCGATACAGGCTTATGTAGGTGCTCGTATTAACATGAACAACGCTAATGAAGTACGCAGCACACTATCCCATATCGGTAAGATTGCAGAGAAATATCACTGTGCGGTTTTGCTGGTAGGGCATATCAATAAAAGTCAAGGCAGCAAATCCATGTATCGCGGACTTGGTTCAATCGACTTTCAGGCAACCGCCCGCAGCGTCCTGATTGTCGGCCGCGTTAAAGATGATCCGCAGACCAGAGTTGTCGTGCACTGCAAGTCTTCATTGGCACCGGAAGGCGATCCTATTGCTTTTGAATTAAATAAGGAAACCGGATTTCACTGGATTGGCCATTATGACATTACTGTAGATGACCTTCTCAACGGTACCATCCGAGAAAAGAAATCTGAGCAAGCGGAAAATCTGCTGCGTGAAATGTTGACAGATGCAAAGTGTCCGCAGCAGGTACTTGTAAAGAAGGCGCAGCTGCTCGGTATCTCTAAACGTGTGTTGGACGAGGCAAAGAAAACGCTTGGGGTAAAATCCGTAAAAGACGGCGGACAATGGTATTGGACATTGCTCGCTGAGCCGTAATTCAAGGTTGCAACATTGCAGAAATCCCACACACTTGCAACCTTGCAACCCTCCTTGTTTCGGCAGGTAAAGTTTAGGCGGGGTGCAGGGTGCCCTTTTCAAAGGGCGGCCCTGCTGGGGCGGCAACCGCAGTTGCCGGGGCAACGCCCCACAGCCCCCTCGGAGAGCGCAACAGCATCTTTTGATGGCCGTAGGCTGTCAAAAGTGCTTTTGCGTTACTCTTGGCAAGAGTAACAGAACCCGTCTACGGAAGAAAATGAAAGAAGTGAAGGAAATGAAACGAACGATCAGCGTTGAAGTCGGCAAAGGCTCCGTCAACCATAACAGCCGCAAATTCAAAGCGGAGAATGTGGACGGTGCGCGCAGCCATCTCAATATCGACTACTGCAACGAACGCATCCAGGATGTCTATCAAATGCTGTTCGGAGCGGCGCAGGAACGATTCAATGCCAGGCAGAAACGTGCCGACCGGCGCATTCCAAACTACTATGAAAAAATCTGTACCGGGCATCAGGAAAAACCTTTTCATGAGATCATCATTCAAATCGGCAACAAGGACGATATGAGCGCTCTGGGCGAAAATGCAGAACTGGCAAAAACCGTGCTGAACGAATACTATCAGGACTTTCAGTCAAGAAATCCAAACCTCTATGTTTTCTCCGCACACCTGCACATGGACGAGGCAACACCTCATCTGCACATTGACTTTGTTCCGTTCATCACCGGCAGCAAGCGCGGACTGGATACCCGTGTATCTCTCAAGCAGGCGCTCGCCGCGCAAGGTTTCAAAGGCGGCACACGGAGCGATACCGAGTGGAATCAGTGGGTGCGCTCCGAAAAAGCTGACCTTGCTGCTAAGATGGAGCGGCACGGTATCGAATGGGAGCAGAAAGGCACCCATGACAAGCATCTTTCTGTGCTCGATTACAAGAAGCAGGAACGCAGCCGTGAGGTGCAGCAGCTTGGCGAGGAGATCGATGAACGCCGATGCGAGGTTCATAATCTTCAGCAGCAGGCAGAGAAATATAAGCAGGCGTTGGAGGATTGCAAATTGACGGAGGATATGCTGGAAACCGCACCGGAGTATCAGCTGCCGGATCCGCCTGCGCTGATGTCCGCTAAGACCTACAAAACAAGATTCGTTGATGCGCTGGTTGAGCGGCTCAAGGAGCTGGCAAAGACGCTGTTGGCGCGGTATTTCGAGGTTCTGAACGATTATTTCCGAGTCAATGCAAACAACGGAAAGCTGTACCATGAGAACAAAAATCTGCGAGCAGATAACGCATGGCTCAGTCAGAAAAATAACAGGCTGGAAATCGAAAACAGAAACTATTCCCTACTCCGCAAGCGCCTCGGCAAACAGCAGCTTGACGCATTGATGGAGCAGGCAAAAGCAGCTAAACACACCACCCGAAGCAAAAACGAAACGAGGGAAAGATGATGAAAAAGTACACCTTTGATGCGAAAAACGGCCTGTGGTACGAGCAGTGCGAGGAGTATCGGCTCCCCTGCCTGACCGTGCCGAACAGCAAACCGATTGGCATTTGGGGACAGCGCCACCGCCGGTATCTCCGTCAGCATAAGTACGGTACTTATACCGCCCTGCTGCTTATGACTGCGGCTCATTTGTGGTGAAAGGAACAGCAGTTGCAGGAAAGAAGCAGAATAATCCTTATAACCGCTGCAAATCAACACCCAAAGGAGCGGATTCCTATGAAACCCTATTGGAGAAAATGGGCGGCACCTACCATCAGGAGGGCGATTATCTTATTCCTAATCTCTCGCTGCCAGATGAACCGGAATACCGGATCGGCAAGTACAGGCGTATGTGCCGCATGAACAGCATCCGCAGCTGCGGCGAAGAAATCGTTTTGATCGAGCCTGTATACGTATGACAGATGCCCGTTATTAGCTGCATAGCCGATAACGGGCATTATCTTTATTCTTTAGGCGGTATGAACTTATACTTGCCTTTTCAAAAGCCGCTGACAGGCTCGATCAAATCCGCATTTTTCAGTTTTGCAATGAGATTCCCTGCGGCAGTAACAGAATCCTTTATGATAGCAGCGATGTCGAATCGGCCAAACACACCATCAACGCCCATATTCGTAAATACCAATTACATTCCCGAAAACTCTAAGCATTCTCCATCCTCTGGAATTAATACATGTCCATCCTTGCCGTGTTTCCTCAGAAAATCACGGAGTTCAGCGCGGGTGACAGTTGCATGATTGACGGCATCCATATGACTGGCGATGATAGTGGCATTCGGTGCAGCCTCACATACATTCAAAACATCCTCGGCTCCCATGATGAGACGCCCAAGCCCCATCAGCTCCGCACCGCAGGCATTGAGCACTACCACGTCCGGGCGATACTGTTCCAAAGCCCGTTCAACCCCTTTATAGTACACAGTATCCCCAGCCACATACAAGACAGGCTCCTCAGCCGCTTGAAGAATGATGCCGCAGACCGGTCCGGCCGCTTGGTCAGGTGACTCTCCATGCATAGCTTCCGTGCGAATGAGAACCACGCCGTCGAAGTCAGTCCCTACATCCTTGAGTACCATGACGGAAGTGTAGCCAAATTCTTCAATTTGGGATTTGGTTTCTTCATTTACAGCGAAAACAGGAATACTTTTGTCCAGCATAGCTGCTGTTTCCGGGTCAAAATGGTCGGGATGGATATGGGTGACGATCATGGCATCGATTCCTTCCATGATCTGCTCCACAGAAAAAGGAAGTTCAGTTGTAGGGGATGGAATTTTCGCCTTCTCCGGATCGGGAGAGGGTGCGCTCATACCGGTACCCTTCTTTTGAAACCAGGGGTCTATCAAAAAATGTTTGCCTGCACACTCAATGCGAATGGTGGCGTTACGAATTTGCTGAATCTTCATGTTTAGTCTCCTTTTGAGGGCTTATTATTCGTTGCAGAATTCCAATAAGCTCATGCTTTTTGAGTTCGCTTCCCGGTGTTCTCAGAGCCGCGTACTTCCTCGTGGTAAAAATAATTCACAATGACCGGATGCCCCGGCTCTGCCCGGCCGTAGGGCAGCTCGTTGTCCACGAAGGGACAGCTGTTTTCTTTCGCCAGCCGTTCCGCTTGATCCTCCAAACCACGGAAGTAGCTTCTGTCCCTCTTGTTGTAGATAGCGTCGTACAGCGGAACCAAGTCAGGATATTTTTTACAAATATAGTCCATGATGTCTTTTTTGAATCCGCCTCGCAGGTTTAGATTTTCTAACCATATCAGGTCGCATTGATTTCTGACCTGATGGAAGATAGCCTCAAAATCCGTGATACCCGGAAAGACAGGGGCAATAAAGCAGACGGTGCGAATGCCCGCATCATAGATCTGCTTCATGGCATCCAGCCGTCGCTTGATGCTGACGGCATTGTCCATATCGTTTTTGAAATCCTCGTCCAGCGTATTGATCGACCAAGAGACCGTGACCTTTCCCAGTTCTTTCAGAAGATCGATGTCACGGATTACCAAGTCTGACTTGGTGCAGATGAGAATTTCCGCCTCGCTGCCCCGGAGCTGTTCAAGAAGCTTTCGGGTGTTCTGAAACTGAGCCTCCTGGGGCAGATAGCCATCGGTCACAGAACCGATGACTACGCGTTGCCCTTTGTACTTTTGCGGATTTTTGATTGCTGGCCAATGTTTCACATCCAGAAAAGTACCCCAAGGCTCAGTATGGCCGGTGAACCGCTTCATGAACGAAGCGTAGCAATACTTGCAGCCGTGGGTACAGCCCACATAAGGATTGACGGAATAGCCGCCCACCGGCAGGGTGGATTTTGTCATAATATTTTTGGTTTCTACATCCTGAATCAGAATGCTGCTCTCTTTTACTTCCGCCATGTCTTCTGTTCCTCCAATACCCGGTAAAAAGCCGGGGGAAATTCTTGTACCATCTGTGCCTCGCCCATGATAGGAAGCAGATCTTCCTTCATAAATACCGGGATGCCAAGCGCATGGGCCTGATGTGTCAGGTTCCACACCCATTCCGGTTTCGATACGGCTTTGCCCTTCCTATGTCCGGTCTCAGTCCCAATGACGATCCACTCAATTCCGGTAAGGTCTACCATGCCAACCTCATCAAACATAGGTTCAAAGGTCACATGATAGTGTCCACCATGGATATGCTCCCGCAAAGTCCGGATACGGTTTTTCTCTTTACTGGAGGTAACAGTTACACCAAACCAAGCATTCTCCAGGGTAGTGGAAAACACAATATCCTCCGGCCGCTTGGTCAAAAACAGATATTGGTGCTGCGGATTTTCAGTCATTTTGTCAAATATCTGTTCCCGCCACTCTGGCTTCCAGTGGGAAAAATCGCTCATGCCGGTGAGCAGAAAATTTTGTGGGCGCTTTTTCTCCATCAGCCGCAGCTTATTGGGAAAAAACTCCGGCTTTTCAAAGTCGTCGATCATGTGAAACCGACGAACATTGTTTCTGGCGTAGCAGTAGCTGCAACCAATCGTACAGCCGATCACCAGATTCGTGTTCTGAATACAGTCTTTAATACAAACAGCCACCGCTGATGCCTCCTTACCGTTTTAAGATTTAGCCCTCTACCGCAGGTGCGACCTTTCCAAAGCCGTTCCAGGCATACAAGCCCTTCTTCTCCTCATCGCCCAGGAACTTATCTACCTGACAGATGTGCAGGATATGGTCGCCAACTTCCACCGACTGCTGCAGGGTGGCCACCATCGCCAGACGAGTATCCACCGGAATCTGGATATCACTGCCATCCACAGCCATCATCTCGATGTTGTTGGCGGCCACCTTGTCGGTCTCGGCACCGGTAGATGCTCCGCAGGCCATTACTGCGCCTGCCAGACTCTCACAGGGAACAGTGACAATGACTTTGCCGGTCTCACGCACACGCTTGCCGGTGTGGGACTGTTTGCCAGTGGCGAAGCCCACCATAGGCGGATTGAAGGAGAGGTAAGACACAAAGCAAATGGGAGCCAGGTTCGTAGAACCATCCTCCTTTTTAGAGCAGATCAGTGTCAGCGGATTGGGGGAGGTCAGAACAGTAGCCTCCATAATGTTCAGTTCTTTCATAAAATTCAGACCTTTCCAAGAAATTTCAGTCGTTGACTGCATGGTCAACTAGTGATATATTTATTATATCTGATAGCAATTTTTGTTCAAGTACGCAAATTATTTGTACCTGGTATCAAAAAATATACCGCAAAAGACGAGGAACGATCCAATTATGACTTATGAAGAATTCAAAGAAAAGGTTGGCAGTGTCATTCTAACCGGCGAGGGAAATTGCCCGGTCACGCCGGTGGTTCAAATGCTGCAGGGCAAATGGAAACTCCAAATCCTCTATGAACTTTGTATTAAATCGCCTATGCGCTTCGGTGAACTGAAAAAGATGCTAACGCCAATTACAAATACGGCGCTGACAAATGCCCTCAAAGAGTTGGAAGCCGATGATTTGATACAACGAATCCAGTACAATGAGATGCCGTTGCGAGTAGAATACTCTCTAACACTGAAAGGGCAAGATTTACTGCCGGTATTTTATTCCATTATGCAGTGGGGAATAAAATATATCCCTTGAATTTCTCAAACAAATGATTTCAAAAAATTACTGGTGTAATTTACCATTGACAAATCTCGTCTCAGTGTGTAATTTTTAGAGATATGGGTATTTCGTGATGGTCTACCCATATCTCTCGTTCTTGTGGGATTATCTTGCCCACCTGTGTATTCTCTGCTATAATATATACGATATGATTTTGGAAACGGAGAATCGCAATGCCTGTTTCCTATGATAAGCTCAGGAAACTCTTGATAGATAAGAAAATGAAACGTACAGAG
>OHAI01001565.1_pt1 | contig 17623 bp, 10 predicted proteins | sample 1577091 | NCBI WGS metagenome assembly OHAI01 (sample SAMEA3541548, study PRJEB24748) | human gut metagenome | biome: human gut; feature: human-associated habitat; material: faeces | place: China | collected 2012
GCCCACAGTTGCATGTTCAGATCCGGGAAACTGCCGGTAACCGATCTGGGCATAACCCGGACGCTGATGAACGTTGGTGCCCGAAAGTCCGTTTTTCAGCACGGCGTCCCATTCCGAGATGTCGCTGCCGCAATAGTTCAGCATGGCAGCCAACTTATCGCCGTAGAGGTAGTCCAACCCTTCGGTCAACCCGTCGAAAGGCTCGAAATAAACCGCTCCGACCGGTTTCGGTGTACTGAATTTCGGCACGGCCTCAATCGCGACGCACGAATGCAGGCGCGAATCCGAATTGTATCCAGCCGTACCGCCGTTGCAACTGACGTTGTCTGTCGGATAAAGTTTCAGTAGCAGCGTCTGGCCCTTCATCAGCCGCAACTGCGGCGTCAGGGTCACCGTAAAATAATAGAAATAGCCGCTGCTCGCAATCGCCCCGGGAATCGAGATGGCTGTCGAGCCGTCGGAGGGAGTGACGTACTCCGTGCCGTCGGTCGAATAGGCCACCGCCCAGTTCTTCGGAGCGCCGCCCGTTCCCGACATACCGAATGAGATGCGGAACGATGCAGGCATATCCTCGGCCAAAGGCACGGTCAGCAGGAAATAGGAGTCCTGACCGTAAACCATCGACTTGGCCGGAATGTTGTCATGCGCGGCCTCATCGGCCCAGTGCGTCAGCCGGAAATGGCTGCTGTTCGACGTCGGGGCCACCTTTGCCGTCAGCACGACGCATTTGGTGACATCCTTGTCCTCGACCTTGAAGTCTGCCCCCAATTTGTCGAACGTGCCATCGGTCACCGTCACGTACTTGCAATCCTTGTTGGCCTGCGAGGCGGCGTAGAACGAGAAGACATAGGGCAGCCTGATTCCAACCTGGGCGCCGAAGCGCAGCCCGGTGAGTTCCTTGTCCCCGGCCGTGCAGGGGCGGATCGCATAGGCGCCGTCCTGCGGCACAACGATTCCCTTGAGCACTCCGCTACCCGTCGGCGCAGGATCAATGCCAAACGAGGAAGCCTGCGAAGCCACCAGCCGGAAACGGTTGTTGTCGGGGTCCTGCATCGACAGATCGTCCTTGAGCGTTATACCGTTCAGCGAACCGCCTTCCGGCACGTAGACCTGGGAATAAATGCCTGCATACATCGACTCGTAGGCTCCCGACCGAAGCTCCTCGTAGGTGATCTTCAAGGCTTCGATCTTCACCTGCGTCGTCTCCGTGCGGCTCACCTTGTCGTCCGCGGCGGGTTTCACCTCCATCACGCCGGTTTCGGGATTCACCCCGACGACCGCCCCCTTCAGGTCGATCTCCAGCTCCTCGCCCGGCTTGCGGTAGAGCACCTCGTCGGTGCGGAGCGTAATGCCGCAGTTGGCTTTCAGGGCGCTCTGGAGCGCGATGCAGTTGTCGTAATAGTTATTGTCCTGGACGCTCGACACCACGATTCCGCGCATCTTCACGTCCTGCGTCACGGAGTAGTCGCCGTCGGCGGCCAGTTTCCGCAGATCGGGGATCGAGAGATACCCCTCGGCCGTCGCCGAAGCCTGCACGAAGGACAACTCCTCCACGACCGCGGCATTCCGTTTGGCCGCAACGCGTATCGTCAGCGCACGGGAGCCGGAAGTATTGTTTTCGGCAATGGACACCGCCACGGTCGCCATGCCCGTGGCCTCGGTCTGCGAGAGTTCGGCCCACGAGGTGTCGTCGCCCGCGACGGAGATCGTCCAGTCGCAGTTGGCCTCGACGTCGAACGAGAGCGTCGTGGCGAACGACGGCGCGAGAATCGCGTGCGTGTTCAGCGCTACCCGCTGCATCGGCAGCGCCACGTCGTCCTTGCACGCTCCGGCCGCGAGCAGCAGCGCGAAGGCCGCCGCCGCCCGGAAAAAGCTATTCAAGAGTCTGTTTTTCATAATCGCTTACTTTTTGAGGTCTACCAGTACGGGAAGGTGGTCGGAGACCGTCATCACGTTGATCTCCTCGTACGAGGGCACGGCGGTGCGCAGCACCTCGTACGACGGCGAATTGCCCGTGTAGACGAGCACATAGTCGATGCGCGACGGCGAAGAGGTGTTCACGAAGGTATTGGCCGAGGTGCTGATGATCTTCCACGATTCGAGCGCCGCTGCCGGAAGCTTCGACGTGTTGAGGTCCCCCGCCAGGTAGATCGGCTTGGTATAGGCGGCGTAGTTGGCGGCGATATACTCGGTTATGATCTCGAACGACCGCTGGCGGTTCTCATCGCTCTGGTGGCAGAAGTGCGTGGCGATGAAGATGTAGCCGTCGAACTCCGCGAGGAAGAACTTCCGCGCCTCGGTTCCCGGCAGATCGCCCGCATAGGTGTTTTTAGGCGCCGTCTTGCAGAGGATGCCGATGCCGTAGTCGCCGCCGCGGTAGCTGATCGTCTTGCAGTAGTAGGGCCGCATCCCCGTGCGGTCGGCCAGTTCCTGCAACTGGTCGGTCTGATGCCACGTGGTGTTCTTGTCCAGTTCCTGCAACGCGATCACGTCGGGGTCCATCAGCGAGATGACCTTGGCCGTGTTGTTGTAGTTCGCGCGGTCGGTCCCGGAGTTCTGGGTCCATCCCTCGCAGCGGTGGGTGTTGTAGGTCGCCAGCCGCACCGAGTTGGGCAGGCGGTCGTAACCCTGTCCGTCGTAGGGATTGTCGGGTGCGTCGGAGGTCATGTCCCCGAAATCGAAGTCGGAGTTGTCGCCCTCCAGCCCGGAGCAGGCCGCCCCGGACAACGCCAGGCAGCAGCCGGAGAAGGCGAGCAGTATGAATCGCTTGATTTTCATAATCATTCTTTTTTTCAGGTTAGAAATTCAGGCCGTCGTTCCAGCCGGGGTTCTGCGTAATGGCGCCCTGGGTCAGCACCCGGTCGTCGGTGGGCACGGGATAGAGGTAATCGCGCTCCTCGTTCCACGAACGGGCGTAATCCGTATGGATAATGATGTAGCCGCTGTCGCCCCCGCTCAAGAAGATCTCCTTGTTCAGTTCGTAGACCGCCGGGGCCGAGGTCGCGGGCTTCGAGCCGGACCAGATGCAGACGTCGTCCACGCCGTCGTTGTTCAGGTCGTAGGACCCCGTGCCGGGGAAATACAGCCCCGTGAAGGGTTTTTCGAAACGCTTGCCCTCCTTCCAGCGCATGATGTCCCAGTAGCGGAGGTTCTCCATCAGCAGTTCGACGGTGCGTTCGCGGCGGATTTCGAGGATCACGCCCTTGTTGTCGCCCGTCACGTTGGCATAGCCGGTCTCCGGCGAAGCCAGATAGGGGTCGGGCGAGGCGTTGGCCTTCGTGAGCGAGAGGTTGGCGACGCCCGCACGGTCGCGCAGCGGCTTGATCGCAAGGTCGATGTCTTCCTGCGTGAGGGTTCCCAGCTCGGCCTTGGCCTCGGCGTAGTTGAGCATCACCTCGGCGGCGCGCAGCAGCGGCAGGTCGTTCGTCGAAGCGTTGTACGAATCGTACTTGGCCGACTGGAGGTACTTCACCAGCTGGTATCCGGTCATCGTCGCCGCAAGGTTCGGGGCCGACAGCGCCGTGTCGTCGATGCGCTTGTACCCGGGCGTGCGGACCGTCTGTGCGAAGCGGCCGTCCCGGTTTTTGCTCTCCTCGGGGAGCTGCATCGTCTCCCAGCCGGGCTGCGAGGTGAAGGGTGTGCCGTCCTTCATCAGATACATGTTGGCGATGTTCTTCAGCAGGCCGGGGCGTCCCATCGTGATGCTCGTGAGGTAGCCGTTGACGTCGTGCTTCAGACCGATAGCCGTGTTGTAGGCCCGGGCGAGCACGATTTCGGTGTCGAGGGCCTTGAGCGACGAGAAAAGGTTGAGATACGGCGTCGTTCCCGTCGTGTAGACCGAGTATCCGCTCTCGTCGATGAAGCGCTTCGACGCCGTCGCGCAGGCCGTGAGATAGCTTTCCCAGTCCTTCAGCCCGTGATACTTGCGGAAGGTTCCCTCGAACAGGCAGACGCGGCTCTTGAGCGCCAGCGCCGCCCAGCGCGTCACGCGGTAGACCGACCTTTCGACGGGCAGGTTGGTAACGGCGAAATCGAGGTCTTCGATCACCTTCTGCATCACCATCTCGCGCGGATCGCGGCCCTTTTCGAAGAGCAGCGGGTCGCCGGCGTCGATCGGACGGTCGACCCAGGGCACGTCGCCGTAATGCTTCACCTTCTCGAAGTAGAACCACGCCCGGAAGAAGCGCGCCACGCCCTCGTACTCGAGCCGCACGTGCTCGTCGGCACAGTTGGAGGAGTATTGGAGGAAGAAATTGATGTCGCGCAGCTTCTCCCACTTCCAGGAGCCAGCCGTCGCGGGCACGGTGCGGTTGCCCAGCACCTCGCTCGTGAGCGTGGTCTTGGCGATGATGTCGGCCGTCTCATAGGTGGTGGGGGTGTACAGCAGGAAGACCTTCTCGAAAGCGGCGGAACCGCACAGGCTGCCGATGTTCAGAACCAACAGGGTGGAGATGGTGGGCAGGATGGCGGGGATGGTAACGTGCAGGCACTGCTGGAAGCGGTTTGCGCCGTCCAGCTCAGCAGCCTCGTACAGTTCAGTGTTGATGCCGGACATGGCAGCCAAGTAAAGGATGGTGCCCCAGCCGAGGCCCTGCCATACGCCCGAGGTAACAAAGATCGTCGTGAACCACTCGGGCAGGGAGATGAAGGTGATGGCCTCGCCGCCCAGCTTGGTGATGAGGTTGTTGATGGGACCGCTGGTGGACAGAATCTCGCGGACCATGCCCGCAACGATGACCATCGAGATGAAGTGGGGCAGGTAGGAGATCGTCTGCACAATCTTCTTGAAGTGAACATTCTTGACCTCGTTCAACAACAGGGCGAAGATCAGCGTCAGCGGGAAGCTGATGATCAGATACTTGAAGTTCAACAGCAGTGTGTTCTTGAACGCACGCCAGAAGTTCTGATCCTTCATGAACTGGTTGAAGTACTTCAGGCCGCTCCATTCATCGCCGAAGATGCTGCTGCCGGCGCGGTAGCGGCGGAACGCAATGATGTTGCCGAACATCGGGATGTAGCGGAACACGATGTAGTACACAATGGGAATGAACATCATTGCGTACCATTGCCAGTACTTTTTAATGTGCTTCATCGCGGCACCCTGCTTCTTGACAGTGGCCACAGAAGCGTCTTTTTGTGCGGTCTTGGGCATGGTTCAGTCTCTCCTTCCTAATATCAATCACAGGTCAAGGGCCTGCGTTGCGGACTGGGTGACGGTCAGCTTTGTGGGGGCCTGACCCATCAGCGCTACGCTGCGGGCATCAGGCTGGGAAGCACCGACATAAACGCTGTAGCTGCCTGCCTCAACGATCGGCGTGCCTTCCTCATTGCAGAGGGCGAAGGCAGCCAGCGGCAGGTGAATTTTGACCTGCTTCGTCTCACCGGGCTGCAGCTCGACCTTGGCAAGGCCTTTCAGCTGAGCGTTCGGGGTGTTCTTGCGCTCGGCCTTGACGTAAACCTCCACGCTCTCACGGCCCGCAACGGAACCCTCGTTCGTGACGTCCACCGTCACATCAAGGCCGTCGGAGCCCGCCTCATTCGCGCTGACAGCAGCGTTCTTGAAGCCGAACTTCGTGTAGGACAGGCCGTAGCCGAAGGGGTAAAGGGCTTCCTTCTCCATGTAGCGGTAGGTGCGGCCCTTCATGGCGTAGTCGGTAAACTCCGGCAGGTCGCGGTCGCTGTGGTAGAAGGTGACAGGCAGTTTGCCCTGCGGGTTCGTCTCACCGAACAGAGCGCGGGCCACAGCCTCGCCGCCACGGGCACCGGGATACCAGGCTTCGAGAATGGCGTTTGCGTGCTCATCTGCATAGTTGACAGCCAATGCACTGCCGCCCAGCAGAACCAGAACAACAGGCTTGCCGCTCTCAACACAGGCTTTCAGGACTTCCTCCTGATGGCCAGGGAGCTTCAGGTTCGGCTTGTCGCCGCTGGCGAACTGGTTGCCCTTGTCGCCCTCCTCACCTTCAAGGCCGGAATCCAGACCGAGGACTGCGATAACGACATCGCTCTCCTCGCAGACGCCCTTGACCTCGCTCATCAGCTCGTTGGACTCGGCCAAGCCGTGGATGTTGTCGGCGTAGAGGTGGCAGCCCTGCGAGTAGCGGACTTTCACATCGTCGCCGAGGTAATCTTCAATGCCCTCCAGCACGGTGGTGTAGCGGGAGGCAGTGCCCTCATAGTTGCCCAGCAGTGCCTTGCGGCTGTCGGCATTGGGGCCGATGACGCCGACGGTGTGCAGCTTGGACTTGTCCAGCGGCAGCGTGCCGTCGTTCTTCAGCAGCGTCATGATGCTGTCGGCGACTTTCAGGTTCAGGGCCTTCATCTCGGCGCTGTCGACTACGTCGTAGCCGACCTTATTATAAGGAACCTGGTCCTCGGTGTCAAACATGCCCAGACGCATGCGGGTCACATACAGGCGGGTCAGGCTCTCGTCGATCTTCTCTTCGGAAAGCTTGCCCTCGGCGACGGCCTGCTCAAGGTAAACGTAAAGGTCGCCGCAGTTCAGGTCGCAGCCGTTGTTGACGGCCAGTGCGACGGACTCTACAGGGCCGTCCGTGACCATGTGACCGGTGTGGAAGTCCTTGATGGCCCAGCAGTCGGAGGTAACGTGGCCGTCAAAATGCCACTTGTCACGCAGGATATCCTTTAGCAGGGTCTTGCTGCCGCAGCAGGGCTCGCCATTCGTGCGGTTGTACGCACCCATGACGGCCTCAACGCCGGCTTCCTTGACCAGTGCGCGGAAGGCGGGCAGGTAGGTCTCCCACAGGTCCTGCTTGGAGACGATGGCGTTAAAGTGGTGGCGGTCGCTTTCGGGGCCAGAGTGTACGGCGAAATGCTTGGCGCAGGCGGCGGCCTGCAGGTAATCGGGATCGTCGCCCTGCATACCCTCAACAAAGCGGACGCCGAGGCGGCTCGTCAGGAACGGATCCTCGCCGTAAGTTTCGTGGCCACGGCCCCAGCGGGGATCGCGGAAGATGTTGATGTTGGGGGCCCAGACGGTCAGACCCTTGAAAATGTCGCGGTCGCCGTGGGCGCGGCACATATTGTACTTGCCGCGAGCCTCAACGCCGACGGCGTTGCCGACCTGCTCCATCATGTCCTCGTCAAAGGCGGCGGCCATGCCGATGGCCTGGGGGAAGACGGTGGCAGTGCCCGCGCGGCCGATACCGTGGATGCCCTCGCTCCACCAGTTGTACGCGGGGATGCCCAGACGCTCGATCGCGGGAGCCCAGCTCAGCATCTGGCTGACCTTCTCGTGCAGGGTCATCTGCGCAACGAGGTCGGCCGCACGCTTGCGGTACTCAGCCTCTTTAGCGGGATTCTTGGTTCTCTTCATAGTGCTTTCTCCTGTTCTTCCGTGTCCTTTACAGAACGCCGAAGCCTAAAATGGTGAATACTTTGTCCGTGCCCGGCTCCTGCATCTTGATTTCGATGTGGTGCCGCTGCGCGGTTTCTTCCTTTAAGATAATGGCCGCATGGCAGTGGGTCCAACCGGCCTGCCGCGGGTCGTAGGCCGCGACCTCTTTGCCGTCTACCGTGACGACTGCCGCGCCGAACTCCTTGCTGCCCGAATCCTTAAAAACGAGCTGGATGCTGCGGCAGGTGATGTCCATCGTGAACGGGTTGTCGCCCGCGCCCTTCTTCCAGTTGTGGGGGAACTCGGGAGTGTTGACATCCTCGAAGTCGAAGGGCACGCTCTGCAGATCGGTGTCGGTCTCGGTAAAGCTGCCTGGGTCGATGACTGCATCAAAGGGGTTCACGCTGCGGTCCAGCAGCTTCGTTTCGGCAAAATCGAAGCCATAGTAGGGGGCGACCTCTTTGGGGGCCGGGCCTTCCTGCTGCTTGTCCAGCCGATCCAGCATGTACATAAGGCAGTCCCGCATGATGCGGTGCCCGCTGTTGGAGGGATGGAACACATCGTAGAAGTACTGGCGGCGGGTGATGACGCTGCGCTCACCGACACCAACGCGGAACTGCGGGCTGACGGCGTCCAGCACATTGACCATCGGCAGCTCATGCCGCCAACCGATGGGAGCCAAGCGATCCTTCAGGTTCCAGTCGTTGGCAAAAACGCTGAACAGCATCACAACGGCGGGCTCATTGGGGGCTGACCAGATCTTTTGGATCAGGCTCTCGTGCATCAGGCCCTTCGTCTCGTCAGCCTCGTCGTTGACGGCGAACTCGACGATGATCAGATCGGGCCGCACCGCACCGTCGCGGGTGATGTCGCGGTCATAGCGGATGATGCCGAGCTGGCAGGGCGTACCGCCAACGCCCGCTTTAATGTAGCGGACATGTGCGCCGTGGTCGGGTGTGTACCTTTCGCAGATGGCCTCATAGGTCTTGCGCGCGTAGCACATTTCCTGCGAGGGAACCGCACCCGCGCCCTGTGTGATGGAGCCGCCCAGGAAGGCGATCGTCGTGGGCTTGCCATCGCGGAGCTGCTGCAACACACGCTTGATACGAATGTTGTTGCCGGTGCTCAGGCAGCTGCGGGCGATCATCTCGCCGTAGGCGGGCGTATCGAAAGCCACGGGCGGGTCGGGGTCAACCTCGGGGACTGTGTAGCCGTCGTTCAAGTAGAGCTTGACGGTGGCCGTGGCGATGTCCTTCGGTTTGACGAGCTCGAACAGAAACTCCTGCGGCGTCTCGTCGCTGTCGGACCACTGTTGCTCATCCATGACCATGATGTGCTCGGTGCCATCGGTGGTAATCTTCATGCTGTTGCGGCTGCCGCCGCTGCCCAGTTCCCCGGAGAAGCCGAGGGTGAAGGTCACGACCTTGTCGGGCAGGTCGCCGACGATGCTGACGCCGACGCTGTGCACGAGCTTGCGGAAGCCCTTGGCCGTGCGGAGCATTTCCAGAATGTTCTCATCGTCAATGCCGCCGACCATCTTGGCGAAAGTTACAAGGCGGTCACCATTGATATAAACGGGGTGGCGGCCTACGCCGTCATTGCTCGGCAGGCCGCCGACCGGCTTGTCCAGCAGCACATAAAATCCCGGGCGTTTGGCCGTTGGGTCCTTGGGTGCGATCTTGTCCAACACCGTTTGCTTCACTCTTTTCTGAATTGTCTGTGTCTTATGTTTGGTGAGCTCATCACAGGCCAAACATATCATCTGCCGTTATTATACCGCATTCCGAAAATGCATGCTTCTCATTTTTTGCTATGTATCTTATCAATATCTGCTGTTTTTACAGGCTTGTTGATTGTTTTTTGTGCAATGTGCTAGAAAGAAAAACACAGTTTTTGTGCGATTCGAGAAACGAATTGTAACTTTCGTGTCATCATTATGGATAAATGGTGCATAATGTGCCGCGAATTTTTCCTACCTACTGCGCTTGTTCGGCATCGCCAAAATTTGCACAGCCTGAAAAATAGCACAAAATAAGCATTGCAAAAGCCGAAAGTCCCGAAAACGACGGGGTTTTTCTTGCAATAAGTGGAATGCAGGGGTGCTGTATTTATGTTGCCCTGTTGAAAATCGAGCCCGGTACCCCCTTGATTTTGCCGCTGCAACCTGCTATATTGAGCCAAAACCGAACAACGAAAGGGGCCGATTTATGGCAGCAGTTACCCTGCCCACACACTATCGCAACGTTTTTGCGGAGCTGGGCTATGCGCAGGCGGAGATCGACGCACGCATTGAAAATTCATGTACAAATGATGGCGAACGGCAACTGAACAACAGACAGCACAAAAGCACCCCCTGCACCAAAAGCACAATGCTTTCCGGTGCAGGGGGTGTTGTGGTTCAGTTCAGCCGGTCAGCCAAAACCATCAATCTTCGATCGTGATTTTGGTGATGACAGGCATCTGTTTGGGCTTGTTCCAGGTTTCAGGGCCGTAAGTGGGCTGGTTGGCAATGGCGTCCAGCACATCAAAACCGCTCTCCATTTCGCCAAAGGCGGCGTAACGGCCGTCCAGCTTGGCAGCATCCTTGTGAACAACAAAGAACTGCGTGCCGGCGGTATCAAAGTCATCATCGCGCGCCATAGAAAGGGCACCGCGGATATGCTTGAGCGGGTTGTTGACGCCATTTTCCGTAAACTCGCCCTTAATATGCCAATCACTGTCCGTCATGATGTCATTGTCCGGCGAACCGCCCTGAATGACATAATCCTTAACGATGCGGCACCAACACAAACCATCATAAAAACCGCTGCGTGCAGTTTTCACAAAGTTTGCCACGGTGAGGGGGGCATATTCCGGGTACAGCGTAAAAACCATAGTACCAAAGTCCCTGGTTTCAATCGTGCAGCGCATTAGCCGACCTTCACATCCTTGAAGAACAGGTTGCCGGAAGCAGTCATGTAGAAACCGCTGATGTTGTCATGCATCAGGTAGTTGTTGGACTTGTAGTACAGGGGCAGAACAGCGTAATCGTTGGAAACGATAGCGTCAGCCTGCAGGGTCAGCTCAGCAGCCTTGGCCGGATCGTTCTCAGCCTTGACCTGCTCAACCAGAGCGTCATAATCGGCGTTGGAATAGAACAGGTTGTTGGAAGAATCGCCGGTCTTGCACAGGGGCAGGAAGCTCATGGGGTTCACGTAGTCAGCGCTCCAGCCCATGGCAGCAACTTGATAGTTGCCTTTCTGAACGTCGTCATAGAAGATGCTCCACTCGTTGGAGGAAACTTCAACATTGATGTTCAGGTTGTTCTTCAGCATTTCAGCCATAGCTTCAACGACCTTCTTGACGGTGTCGTTGTCGTAGTAGCTCAGGGTCAGAGTGGGGAAGCCTTCGCCGTTGGGGTAGCCAGCCTCTGCCAAGGCAGCCTGGGCGCCCTCAACGTCAGCGGTAGCGGACAGGCCAAAGCTTTCGCGGCCTTCGGTGATATCCTTGCCATCAACAGAGTAGCCGGGGGCCAGGAAGCTGTAAGCGGGCTGTGCATCGACCTGCACAACGTTGTCGATGATGGACTGACGGTCGATGGCCAGGCAGATTGCCTTGCGGACCAGAACGTTGTTCACAGGCTCGGCAGAGCAGTTGAAGTCATAGTAAACAGTGCCGTAGCTGGGGCTGGTCTGCACACCGGCATTCTCGGCCTTCAGGCGGGCAAAGTCAGAGGAAGGAATGCTGGCAACGCCGTCAACCTCGCCGGACTCGTAAGCGGTCAGAGCAGTTGCCTGATCCAGAACGTAGCGGAAGGTGACCTTCTGCAGGGAGACATTCTCAGCATCCCAGTAGTTCTCGTTCTTTTCCAGAATGACGTTTTCGTTCATGCTCATGCTGGCGATCTTGAAGGGGCCGTTGCAGATATAGGTATCTGCTTCGGTGGACCACTTGTCGCCGTTGGCTTCAACGGTGGCCTTCTGAACAGGGGAGAAGGTCCACATGCTCAGGATGTCGATGAAATAGGAGGTGGGCTGGATCAGGGTGATCTCCAGGGTCTTGTCGTCCAGAGCCTTCACGCCCAGGTCGTCAGCGGTGGCGGTGCCATCGTAATACTCCTGAGCATTCTTGATGTAATCGGTAGCCATGCTGACGTACTGTGCGGCGGTGGCCGGGGTCAGAACGCGCTGAATGGTGTAAACGTAATCTTCAGCGGTCAGGTCGCTGCCATCACTCCACTTCAGGCCGTCGCGCAGGTGGAAGGTGTAGGTCAGGCCATCGTCGCTGATATCCCAGCTTTCAGCGTTGCCGGGAACCAGGGTGCCGGTGCTGTCATAGGTAACAAGGCCTTCGAAGCAGTTGATCAGAACATACTGTGCGAAGGAGTTGTTGGTCACGCTCGGATCCAGGCCGTCGGGAATGTTGTTCAGAACAAAGGTCAGTTCCTGGGCGGCATCACCGGTAGACTCGGAGGAAGCGGTGGTGGAAGTTGCTTCGCTGCTGGCAGCAGAAGAAACATCGGAGATGTTCTGGGGCTCATTGGAAGCGCCGCAGGCGCTGAGCAAGGAGACCGCCAGCGTGCCGGCAAGAGCGGCACTGATGACTTTCTTTTTCATGTGTATCCCCCTCGGAAAAAAATAATGTATGTTTGCCGTTTCTTTGCACCGGCAGGACGCAGCAAACCGGGCAGGGGAGCCAAAACGGAACAGCACCACCATGTTGCATATCCCGCTTTGGCCGCCGGTACCCGTTTGCGGCAGGCTGCCGGAACAAGAAACGGAGAAACCAAAATAAAAAGGCTTAATACAGGTGGCAGGCCACAAAATGGCCGGGTGCGGCTTCCTTCATGGCCGGGGTCTGCTCGCTGCAAATGGGCTTTGCATAGGGGCAGCGGCCACAGAACCGGCAGCCGGGTTTCGGGTTGACCGGGCTGGGCAGATCGCCCTCCACACCGGCGCTCGCATGGGCGCGGGCCAGCTTGGGGTCCGCGATGGGAATGCAGCTCAGCAAGCCCTTGGTGTAGGGGTGCAGCGGGTTTTTGTAGATCTCTTCGGAATCGCTGCTTTCCACCAGCTGGCCCAGGTACATCACGCCGATATCATCCGAAACGTAACGCACCATCGAAAGGTCGTGGGCGATAAACAGGTAAGAGGTACCTTCGGCCTGCTGGTAGTCACGCAGCAGGTTGACGACCTGCGCCTGAATGGAAACGTCCAGTGCGGAGATGGGCTCATCACAGATGACCAGCGCGGGGTTCAGCACCAGGGCGCGGGCAATGCCGACGCGCTGGCGCTGGCCGCCGGAAAACTCGTGGGCATACCGTCCGGCGTGTTCTGCCGTCAGGCCAACGCGGTTCAGCATGGCAAAGACTTTTTCGTCAACTTCCTGCTTGCTTTTGCAAACATGGTGGGCTTTCAGCGGCTCGGCAATGATATCGCGCACCGTCATGCGGGCGTTCAGCGAAGCATACGGATCCTGGAAGATCATCTGCATGTTGCGGCGCACCGGCTGCATCTGGCGGGGCTTGAGGTGGGCGATATCCTGCCCGTTGAAGATGATCTTGCCCTGCGAAGGCTCATAAATGCGGATGATGGTGCGTGCGCAGCTGCTTTTGCCGCAGCCAGACTCGCCAACCAGGCCAAAGGTGCGGCCGCGGCGCAGCGTAAAGTTGACGTCATCTACTGCATGAACTTCCGCGTGCGGGCCGACAGAAAAGAATTTTGTCAGGTGCTCTACCTGAAGAATGGGCTGTTCCATTAGTGTGCCTTCCTTTCGGCTTCTGCCAGTTTTTCATGCAGAGGATTGCCCTCGGCCGGGGCGTCCGGCTGCAGCAGCCAGCAGCGTGCCTGACGGCTGCCAACCTGGACAAACGGCGGGCACTCGGCTGCGCAGATGTTGCGCGCAAACTGGCAGCGGGAAGCAAACGGGCAACCCTTGGGGGGCTTGGTCATATCCGGCGGGCTGCCGGGGATGGACTGCAAGCGCTCACTCTTATCCTTGGTCAGGCCGGGGATGGAGGCCAGCAGGCCCATGGTGTAGGGGTGCAGCGGGTTTTCAAACAGATCGTTGATCTCCGCTTCCTCCATCACAAGGCCGCCGTACAGAACAACAACGCGGTCGCACAGCTCAGCCACAACGCCCAGGTCATGGGTGATAAAGATGATGCTGGTGCCGTATTCCTCCTGCAGGGAGCGCATCTGTTTCAAAATCTGGTGCTGGATGGTCACATCCAGGGCGGTGGTGGGCTCGTCCGCAATCAGCAGGTCGGGGTGGTTGGCCAGCGCCATGGCGATCATGACGCGCTGGCGCATACCGCCGGAAAATTCATGCGGGTAGGATTTCAGCCGCTTTTCGGCTTCGGGAATACGTACTTCGCGGAACAGCTCCAGCGTGGCAGCCTGCAGCTCGTCGCGCTTCATCTCCGGGTGGTGTACATGGATCATTTCGGCAACCTGTTTGCCAACGGGAATCAGCGGATTCAGGCTGGACATGGGGTCCTGAAACACCATGGCGATCTTCTGGCCGCGGATTTCGCGCATCTGCTTATCGCTGACTTTGGTCAGGTCGGTGCCTTCAAATTCAATTTTGCCGTTTTTAATGCGGGCAGTATCGGCCAGCAGGCGCAGGATGGACATGGAAGTAACGCTTTTGCCGCTGCCGGATTCACCAACGATACCAAGGATCTCGCCCTTATGCACTTCAAAGCTGACGCCGCGCACAGCCTGCACTTCGCCGGAGGAAGTCATAAAGGAGGTTTTCAGATCCTCTACCTTCAAAATCGTCTCGCTCATTTTGCTCTCCTTACTTCTTCAGCTTCGGGTCCAGTGCATCACGCAAACCATCGCCAACAAAGTTAAAGGCAAACATGATCACACAAATCATCAAAGCAGGGATCAACAGCTCGTGCGGGCTGGTGCGCAGGTTGGCAGATGCATCGTTGCACATGGTGCCAAGGCTGGCCAGCGGGGGCTGCAGGCCGATGCCCAAATAACCCAGGAAAGCCTCCATAAAGATGGCAGAGGGGATGAGCATGGTAATGGTAACAAGGATGGAGCCGAGCGCGTTGGGAATCAGGTGGTCAAACAGAATCGTTGTGGCAGAGGAACCAATGGTCTTGGCGGCAAGAACGAATTCCTGCTGCTTCAGGCTCAGGATCTGGCCGCGCACAACACGGGCCATATCCACCCAGTACACGCTGCCCAAGGCAACAATGATGCTCTGGATACCGGCACCCAGCACCTGCATGATCAGGATAACATACAGCGTCAGGGGAATGGTGGAGATAATATCCACAATACGCATCATGATCATATCCACGGTGCCGCCCAGGTAACCGGAAATACCGCCGTACAGAATGCCGATGATGAGGTTGACGAACGCAGCCATCAAGGCAACCAGCATGGAAATGCGGGTGCCGTACATCAGGCGGGTCAGCACATCGCGGCCCAGGGCGTCAGTGCCAAGGATGTAGGATTTGTTCCACATCGTCTTGGACGGGTAGATGCTGCCGGTGGCTTCATCGGCAATGACATAGGGGCTGCCGCCGTAATACAGGGCAACCTCGGTGCCGTCGGCATCAAAGATGGTCATGGATTTATCGGATTCATCGCGCACCTTGCGCAACTGGCCGCCCAGTTTGCCGTCCGGGGTAACGGAGATGACTTTCAGGGCGGTGGTAATGTACAGGTAGTCGCCGTTGGGGATCTGGTAAACCTTCATGACCGGCGGAACGTTGACAACTTCCAGATTCTGCACGGAGTAATCATACGGGGTAAACAGGGGGCCGACCAATGCAAAAAGCGTCAGGGCGATAATAATTACAAAACCGGCGATGGCCGTCGGCTTGCGGCGGAAACGGAACCAGACGTCACCTGCAAAGGTGCGGCTTTTGGACCAGATTTTTTCACGGTCGCTGTTATCGGTAGCAAGCGGTTCCCACTTGTTCTGTGCGGTTAAATCTGCCATAAGTGTTTTCACCTTTCCTCAACATTACGCGTCAAACTTGATTCTGGGGTCGATCAGGCAGTAGAAGATATCGACCAAAAGCACCATTGCCATCAGGAACGCAGCAAAGAAGATGGTAACGCCCATGATGGTGGTGTAGTCGCGCTGGGTCACGCTGTTTACAAAGTAATAGCCAATGCCGGGAATGGCGAAGATCTTTTCAACAACAAAGCTGCCGGTCAAAAGGCCAGCCACCGTGGGGCCAAGCACCGTGATGACGGGGATCAGCGCATTGCGCAGGGCATGCTTGGTAACAACGGCGAACTCGGTCAGGCCCTTGGCGCGGGCGGTGCGGATGTAATCCTGGCCCATAACTTCCAGCAGGCTGGAGCGCATCAGGCGGGCCAGGTAGCTGACGGAATAGCCGCCCATGGCGATGACGGGCAGGATGTAGCTCTTCCAGCTGTCCAGGCCGAAGGTAGGCAGTACGTTCAGCTTAAAGGAGAATACATAAATCAGCACGGAGGCGATCACGAAAGACGGAATAGTAACGCCGATGGTGGCAATGGCCATCAGCAGCATATCCTGCCATTTGCCGTTTTTCAGCGCGGCCAGTATGCCCATGGGGATGGAGGTAAGCAGCACAAACACCAGGGTGACAAGGCCCAGCTTGGCGGATACCGGCGCACCGGTGGCAATAAAATCGTTGACGGTTTTGCCGGTATATTTATAGGAAGGGCCGAAATCGCCATGCAGCAGGCTGCCCAGATATTTGACAAACTGCACCGGCATGGGCTGGTCCAGGCCGTACTTGGCTTCCATGGCCTGGGTAACCTCTTCCGGCACGCCCTTGGTGTTGGTGAACGGGCCACCGGGAATGGAGTGCATCAGGGTGAAGGTAATCAGAATGATCATGAACATGGCAATGATCATGGTTCCGATGCGCTTCAGGATAAATTTAACCATTACGTTTTCCTTCTTTCGTGTGCACGGCCGCCGCACAGGGAATGGCGCCCCGACGGCTGCTCTGTGGCCATAGTGTGCACATGCGTTGTTCCTGGCGGCGGTACAGACTGACAATCCAGCCGCCTTATAATTATCTTATTATATAGCGGCAGCTTGCGGTTGTCATCAATTTTTATTCATATTTTTTTTACCTTTATAAAAATATCCGATTTACATACAAAACAAACAGCGACGGTGAAAAAATGTGTAGAATAAGACCATGGATTATGAGGGAAAAAGCGATAAGCAAAGCAAATGTGTCCTTGTGATAAGGACAAAAAAAGAGAAAATATGGGAACGAATGCAGTATTGCCGACCCGGAAAGTTGGAAATTCCAGCGGGGCGGGCTTTGTATGGGCGGTTTAACGGTTTAAAGCTCTAGTGAATCGCTGTGATGGTTGAAACAAAGAGCAATGCTCTGCCGCTGGAACGTGGGAAAGCGCTTCCGGCGCAAAATCGTGGGATCACTGCGGAATGGCAGGGGAACAAGCAGCGTACAAGGGGATGTGGTGGACTGTTTATGTGCGGAAAAAGGAAAAGTGAGACGAATGGAGGCGGACGGAGAAGATACATAAGCCCAAAGGGATGCCCAACTCATCAAGTGAAACACGGCGCAAAAAAGCATAACGGCCACAGCGAGATGGCCGAACCACAGACCAAAACGCAAAAAGACAATGGAAACGCAGCAAAATAGCAGAAGTGAGGAACAACAGAGCAAAATATCTGTCCTTGAATGGAATACACAAAATACAGGGAGTGGAAACGGTGTATGCAAGCCCGCCAAAACTGTATATATAACGCAAAAGCTTGAATATATATACAGTTTAACGGTAAAGACTCCTCCGATGATAAAAGCGTAAAAATCGGCTTCCCGTGGCACAGGAAGCCAGGATGGCGGCAGGCGCTGCAAAGTCAAAAGGTGCAGAATCTTTCCCGATATGTCCTCTATGCAAAAACATTTTTGCTCTGCATCCCCGATTCCCGCACCTGTTCGGGGGGAGTTTTTGTATTTCCGTATCAGATAGAAAACAGCAGGCCTGTGCTGCGGCAGTACAGATTTGCAGGGCGTTCTGCTTTCCCTATACCGCGGGGGGGCTGCATATTGCAGAAAAATTACCGTTTCCCCGGTGCAGAATGGATGGCATATTCATTTATAGTGTGATAGAACGATTTCATTGAGTTAGCCAAAACTAATGCATCAACAAAGAGCAGCACCGCGAAAGAATGGCTGCTGGAAACCATGCCGGAACCCACAGTCCACAGCAGAATGTTAACCCCCGTCACAATGCTCATATACGGTAAAGAAGCAACAACACAAATTGAGAACAGCGTACCCTA
>OHAI01001573.1_pt1 | contig 17590 bp, 12 predicted proteins | sample 1577091 | NCBI WGS metagenome assembly OHAI01 (sample SAMEA3541548, study PRJEB24748) | human gut metagenome | biome: human gut; feature: human-associated habitat; material: faeces | place: China | collected 2012
GGGGGTGTGCGGCGGCCCGCGGGCTCGGCGTCGCGGCGTTTGCGGTGGCCGGGCAGACCGGACAGCACCTCATCCACAAAGGCCGAGCGCTCCGCCGCGCAGTCAAACAGCACCAGCTGCTGCCGCGCGCGGGTCATGGCCACGTAAAACAGCCGCCGGTCCTCCTCATACTGCTGTGTCTCACCGGGCGTGCGGCAGCACAGCTCCGGCTTGGCGGGCAGAATGCCGTCCAGCACATCCAACAAAATGACCCGGTCATATTCCAGCCCCTTGGCCGAGTGGATCGTCGAAAGCAAAAACCTGCACCCGGACGGATTCTCATGGTTTTGTATGATGCTGCGCAGCTTTTCCAGCCGCAGCAGCAGGTGCCGCGGCGTCGGCTCCTGTGCGCCGAGCATTTCCAGCACGGCCAGCTTCGTGCGGTCCATGCCGTTTTTGTCCAGATATTTGCCGTAGCCCAGCTGGTCGGCCAGGAACCGCACCGCATCGTCCGCGGCCATTTTGGGCAGACGCGCCAGACCGTCCGCCACGTCAGCCATGGCGGCGCGGGTGCGCGGACGGATGCTGTCCTCATTCAGCAGGGCCGTCCAGCAGCCCTGCCCGTACTGCCGTGCCTGATTGCAGGCAAACAGCGCCTGTGCGCGGGTGACGGGCACGCCGAATTTGTAGTAGCAGCGCAGAAAAGTTTCCCCATCCGCGGGGTGTGCGGCCAGCGTGAAAATATCGGTCACATCGCGGACGATCTTGTTGGTAAAAAAGGTCTGGTCCACTGCCTTGCAGGCGTAGGGGATGCCCCGCCGCTCGCACAGGTCGATGATGGGCAGTGCGCTCTCGTGGTTGCGGAACAGCACCGCCGTCCCGGTATCGCAGTGCTGCGCCGTTTCAAACAAGAATGGCAGCTGGTCGGCGCGGCGCGGCACGGTGACGATCTGCAGCGGTGCGCCGGGGCCCTGCGTCGATGCGATGGTCTTGGGGCGGCGATAGCGGTTGCGCGCCACAAAGCGGTTGGCAGCCTCCAGAATCGGCTCTGTGGAGCGATAGTTCTGCTCCATCAGCAAAATCTGTGCGCCGGGATAGGTCTTTTCAAAGTCCATCAGCGCCTGGGGGTAGGCGGCGCGGAAGCCGTAAATGCTCTGGTCCTCGTCGCCGACCATAAAGATATTGCCGCTTTCCTGCGCCAGCACGCGGATAATTTCATGCTGTACCTTGGACGTATCCTGCGACTCATCGACGCAGAAATACTTGTACCGCTTGCGGAACGCCGCCGCAACCGCTGGCGCACCGCGCAGGATTTGCAGCGCAAAGCAGAGCTGGTCGTCGTAGTCCATTTTGTGCGCGGCCTTCAGCGCCTTCTGGTAGCCGCGGTACAGGTCGGGCAGATTCTCAATGTCGGTTTCCAGCTCGTCCAATTCCGCGTCGGTCAGGCACATATTTTTAATGTAGGTGATGGCTGTGCGCAGATCCTTGACCGTGCTCTCGGCGGGGTACTCGTGGTTTGTGTCCTGCCATAGCCGCATGAGCAGCGGCGTGGTCTCGCTCTCATTGCGGATGAGTTCCGGCGGGGTACGGCCATACATGCGGCTGTACAGCGCGATGATGCGCGCCGCCACACCGTTGATGGTGCGGAACTCCAGCCGTGCGGCCAATTCGCCGCCGAACCGCGCCGCGAACCGGGCGCGCATCTCCTGCGTGGCGGCGACGGTGTAGGTCATTGTCAGGATGGCTTCCGGCGCAATGCCGCAGACCTCGGTCATATAGCCCAGCCGGGTGATGAGCACGGTGGTTTTGCCGCTGCCCGGCACCGCCAGCAGCAGCACCGGGCCGTTGACCGCCTCCACCGCCGCGCGCTGTTGGTCGTTCAGGGCCGCCAGATGGGCCGTTTCAAATATAGCCTTGTCCATGGCAGCTCCTTTCGTGCAGTATAAATCGCCGCGCAGCAGGGGCCGCACATGTGCGGCCCGCAGCTTCACGGGGGACGCCCGCTTATAGGCAGGCCGCGGGCCGGGCATGCCCGGCCCCTACAGTGTTTCCCTATTGTACCATACATCCCGCACAAAAGCAAAGCTGTTACACGCGGTTCAGCGCAATATCATTGATGACCTCACCGGCGCAGCTCAGACCGGCAACGGCGGGGACGTAGGCGCTGCTGCCGGGGACCTGGCGGTTCAGGTTCGTCAGGCAGACCTTGTCATCGTCGATCAGGTCCAGCGTGCCGATGTCTGTCAACCTTGCAAAGTGTAAAAACCTGCAGCATTTCAGCCCGCGTATTTTGTCACCCCCAAGTCTTGGATAAACGCGCACACTGTGGTACAATATGTAAGAAAGAGCAAACTCCCCATAACCAAAGGACGTCACCATGAAACAAGGCAATTTGAATATACGCTGCACCGAAGATTACGCGGTGCTGTACTGGGATAAACCCGCCGCCGCGCCCAGCGGGGCGGAATACACGGTCTCCCTGAACGGCGAGGCCATTGGCCGCACAGACCGCACCCATTTTACGATAGAGGGGCTGAGCTACGGCAGCGCCTTCCGGGTGGACGTGGTCAGCGGCAGCTACTGCATCGGCTCGGCCACGCTGCAGTTCGGCAGGGAAAAACGCCGCATCGACATTACCGCCGCGCCCTACTTCTGCAAGGGCGACGGCCATATCCTGAACACCGACAATTTACAGCGGGCCATCAACGACTGCGGCGCGGACGATATTCTGTACGTGCCGGTGGGCGATTTCCTGACCGGCGCACTGCGGCTGCACAGCGATCTGGAAATTTATCTAGCCAAGGGCGCGGTCCTGCAGGGCACAACGAACATTCACGACTATTCGCCCCGCATCCCCAGCCGGTTTGAGGGCACCGAGATGCGCTGCTACTCAAGCCTTTTGAACGCGGGCGACATGAACCACAAGACCGGCCCGAACTGCCGCAATATCATCATCCGCGGCAGGGGCACGATCTGCGGCGGCGGGCAGGAGCTGGCCCGCAAGATCATTGAGGACGAGCGTGCCCGCATCAAGAGCTTTCTGGACGACAACCGGGAGCTCGTCGAAAGCTGCGAGAACAGCGACACGATCCCGGGCCGCGTCCGCCCGCGGCTTATCAATTTAAGCAACTGTGAGAACGTCTGGATCAGCGGTATCACGCTGAAAAACGGCCCGTCCTGGAACGTCCACATGATCTACTGCGACGACATCCAGACCGACCACTGCACCTTTGTGTCCGAGGGCGTCTGGAACGGCGACGGCTGGGATCCGGACTCCTCAACGAACTGCGCGCTGTTTGCGTCGGAGTTCTCCACGGGGGACGACGCTGTCGCCATCAAGAGCGGCAAGAACCCCGAGGGCAACGAAATCAACCGTCCCTGCGCGCATATCCGGGTGTTTGACTGCCACAGCGACTGCGGCCACGGCATCTGCATCGGCAGCGAGATGAGCGGCGGCGTGGAGGACGTGCAGATCTGGGACTGCGATCTGGCAAACTCGCTGTCCGGCATCGAGATCAAGGCCACGCCCAAGCGCGGCGGCTATGTGCGCGGCGTGACCGTGCGGGACTGCATCACGCCCCGCGTCATGCTGCACAGCGTACCGTACAATGACGACGGTGTGCCCGCCGGTGCCCCGCCGAAGCTCGAGCACTGCTTCTTTGAGCGGCTGACCCTGACCGCCGAGGTGCTGGACCATGACCGCAGCCGACACGATGCCGCCCCGATCGAGATTGCGGGCTTTGACAAGCCGGGCTATGAGGTCGAGGACATTGTCTTTAAGGACATTACCATCACCAAGCCGTCCGTCACCCTGCCGCTGGGGCTGTGCAAGGGTGTGACGCTGAGCAATCTTGCTTGTGTGAAGGAATAAGCCCCACTTTATGAACAAATCTTAAAACTTCCTTACACCCTCTTGCACCGCGGTGCAGGAGGGTGTATTATTATCATGTTTTAATAATTAACACAAGCCAACTATTAACAGGAGGTGTTCACCAATGGGCACTGAAGCCCCTTATCTGAGCGGGGTGTTCCGCTTTGTGGCGCGGCTGCACACACTGTCCAAGCGCGGGATGCGCATGGCACTGGCCGGGCAGCCCAAATGCCGCTATGGCATGCTGCAAAGTCTGTACAATCTCATTGAGCAGCACGGCTGCGACGGCGCGATCTATGTCTCGGACATTGCGCGGCAGACGCACCAGCCTATGCCGGCGATTTCCCGCGGGCTGCGTCAGATGGAGCAGACCGGCCACATCGTCCGCGAGACAGACCCCAAGGACCGCCGCAAGACGCTGGTGCGCATCACCCCGGCAGGGGAGCGCGCCCGCAAAGCCAATGAGCTGGCCATGAACGACTACTTTGCCCGCATCATGGCGCGGCTGACCCCGGAGCAGCTGGCGCAGGCCAACGCCGTAAAGGACGCTCTGCTCGCCGCCATCGAGGCCGAGAACGCCGCTATGAAAACCGATTTGAAAGGAGAACCCCCGCATGACGAAAATTTTTAAGCAGCTGGGGCGGCACTGGGCGGCCTGCCTGGCCGTCGTTGCGCTGCTCATCGTGCAGGCATACTGCGATTTAAGCCTGCCCGACTACACAAGCAAAATTGTGGACACCGGCATCCAGCAGGGCGGCATTGAAAGCCCCGTGCCCGACACCGTCCGCAGCACAACGCTGCAGGCGCTCGAGCTGCTCATGTCCGAGGACGACGCCGCACTGGCGGACGAAGCCTACACCGCCCCCGACGCGGACGGTGTGCGCACACTGAACCCGGACGCGGACACCGCCGCGCTGGAAAATGCGTTCACAACGCCGGACGTTGTGCTGTACATGGCCGCGGCGAAGAATGCCGCCACTGCCTCCGGTACCACCGACACCGTGATCCCCACGGCCTATGACCTCGACGCCGTCGCCACGCAGCTGGCCGCCGCGTCCCAGGCCCCCGGCGCACGGGAAATGCTGCAGAGCCAGCTGACGGACGGTCTCGCCCAGCTGGACGAGACCGTCGCCGACAGCCTGTCCAGCCAGGCCATGCTGCTCGTCGCGCTGGAATATGACGCTCAGGGCATTGCCCATGACGTGCAAATGTCCTATCTGCTGCGCACGGGCGGTCAGATGCTGGCTTTAACGTTGCTCATGGTCGCCGTGGCCGTCGCCGTAGGCTTTATCGCCTCCCGCGTCTCCGCCGCCATTGGCCGTGACCTGCGCCGCGACGTATTCAGGACCGTCGTCGGCTACTCTAACGCCGAAATCGAAAAATTTTCTACTGCTTCGCTGATTACCCGCACCACGAACGACATCCAGCAGGTGCAGTTCGTCTGTGTGATCCTGCTGCGCATGGTAGCCTACGCGCCCATTTTGGGCATCGGCGGCATTATGCACGTTGCCAGCGGCAACACGGGGCTGGAATGGATCATCTTTGTGGCCGTGGCCGCACTGCTGGCGCTCATCGCCGTTTTGATGAACGTAGCCATGCCGAAATTCAAGCAGATGCAAGTTTTGGTGGACCGGCTGAACCTTGTCAGCCGCGAAATCCTGACCGGCATTATGCCCATCCGCGCGTTCAGCCGCGAGGCATTTGAGGAAAAGCGCTTTGACAGGGCCAACACCGACCTGATGAAGACCCAGCTGTTCACCAACCGCACGATGGTCGCCATGATGCCGTTTATGACGCTCATCATGAACGGCACGAGCCTGCTCATCGTCTGGTTCGGCGGCAAGGCGATGGATCTGGGCAGCATGCAGGTGGGCGAGATGATCGCGTTCATCACCTACACGATGCAGATCGTCATGTCGTTCCTCATGCTCTCGATGGTCGCCGTCATGCTGCCCCGTGCCGGTGTGGCTGCGGACCGCATTGACGAGGTCATCAAGACCCCCTCGACCATCCATGACCCCGCTGCGCCCAAGGCACTGCCCGCGGAAGGCACCCACGGCGTTGTGGCGTTCCATGACGTCAGCTTCCGCTATCCCGGCTCCGACGAGGACGCGCTCGAGCACATCAGCTTCACGGCCAGACCCGGCGAGACAACGGCCATCATCGGCTCCACGGGCTGCGGCAAATCTACGCTGCTCAACCTGATCCCGCGCTTCTACGATGTGACCGAGGGCAGCGTGACGATTGACGGCGTTGACGTGCGCGACATGACCCAGGCACAGCTGCACGACGAGCTGGGCTATGTACCACAGAAGGGCGTGCTGTTCAGCGGCACGATCACATCCAACCTGAAGTTCGGCGGCGACCACATCACCGACGCCGACGCAGAGCAGGCCGCCGAGATCGCCCAGGCCACGGAGTTCATCTCCGCTAAGCCCGAGGGCTTCGACAGTCCGATTGCCCAGGGCGGCAGCAACGTCTCCGGCGGGCAGAAGCAGCGCCTTTCGATTGCCCGCGCCATTGCCAAGCACCCGCAGATCTATCTGTTTGACGACAGCTTCTCGGCGCTGGACTACAAGACCGACGTGGCGCTGCGCCGTGCGCTGAAGGCTAAAACCGACAACGCCACGGTCATTATTGTGGCGCAGCGCATCTCCACCGTGCTGCACGCGAACCAGATTTTGGTGCTGGATGAGGGCCGCATCGTCGGCAAGGGCACCCATGCCCAGCTGATGGAAAGCTGCCCCGCGTATCAGGAAATTGCGCGCAGCCAGCTGAGCCAAAAGGAACTGAATTTGCAGAAGGAGGGTGAGTGATATGCCAAGACCCGGACGCATGACGACGGAGCGCGCCAAGGACTTCAAGGGCACGCTGCGCCAGCTGCTGGCCGCCATGAGCAAGTATAAGCTGTCGCTGGTCGTCGTCATTGTTTTTGCTGTTCTGTCAACCATTTTCAACATTGCAGGGCCGAAGATCCTGGCCAAGGCCACCACGGCGCTGGCCACCGGCTGGATCGCCAAGCTGCGCGGCGTGGGCGGCATCGACTTTGCCTACATCGGCAAGGTGCTGCTGTTCCTGCTGGGCATGTACCTGCTGTCCGCGGCGTTCAGCTTCATTCAGGGCTGGCTCATGTCCGGCCTGTCGCAGAAGGTCTGCTACGACTTCCGCGACCAGATCAGCAAAAAGATCAACCGCCTGCCGCTGGCCTACTTTGAAAAGCGCACCGTCGGCGAGGTGCTGTCCCGCATTACAAACGACGTAGATACGCTGGGCCAGAGTCTGAACCAGAGCGTGACCCAGCTGATCACCAGCGTTGCGACGATGGTCGGCGTGCTCATCATGATGCTGTCCATCAGCCATAAAATGACGCTGATCGCCCTGCTGATCCTGCCGGTTTCGCTGGCGCTGGTGCTGGTGGTCGTCAAGTTCAGCCAGAAGTATTTCAAGGCGCAGCAGGCGACACTGGGCGTTGTCAACGGTCAGGTCGAGGAGGTCTACTCCGGCCACAACGTCATCAAGGCGTTCAACCGCGAGGCCGCCGTGCTGGACGACTTCAACGCCGCGAACGATAAGCTGTACGAATCCGCGTGGAAATCGCAGTTTTTGTCCGGCCTGATGCAGCCCATCATGAACTTTGTGGGCAACCTGGGCTATGTAGCCGTCGCCATCGTCGGCAGCATTTTTGCCGCAGCGGGCGCCATCACCATCGGCGATATTCAGGCGTTCATCCAGTACGTCAAGAACTTCACCCAGCCCATCCAGCAGCTGGCGCAGGTGTCCAACATGCTGCAAAGCATGACCGCCGCCGCCGAGCGCGTCTTTGAATTTTTGAACGAGCCCGAGGAGGACCAGCTGGCAGACCCCGCCCGCCGCGCCGACCCCGCCTGCATCGACGGTCAGGTCACGTTTGACCATGTAAAGTTCGGCTACACGCCGGAAAAGACCGTCATCCACAATTTCAGCTGCAATGTCAAGCCCGGCCAGAAGGTCGCCATCGTCGGCCCCACCGGCGCGGGCAAGACCACAATGGTCAAGCTGCTCATGCGGTTCTACGATGTGGATTCCGGCGAAATTTTGCTGAACGGCCACAACGTCAGGGACTTTGACCGCAGCGACCTGCGCGAGGGCTTCGGCATGGTGCTGCAGGATACCTGGCTGTTCAAGGGCACGATCATGGAGAACATCCGCTATGGCCGTCTGGATGCCACGGACGAGGAGGTCATTGCCGCCGCGAAGGCTGCAAACGCCGACCACTTTATCCGCACGCTGCCCGGCGGCTACCAGATGGAGCTGAATGAGGACGCCTCCAACGTCAGCCAAGGCCAGAAGCAGCTTTTGACGATTGCCCGCACGATTTTGGCGGACAACCGCATCCTGATCCTCGATGAGGCGACATCGAGCGTTGATACCCGCACCGAGCAGCGCATCCAGACGGCTATGGACCGCCTGATGCAGGGCCGCACGAGCTTCGTCATCGCGCACCGCCTATCCACCATCCGCGATGCCGATTTGATCCTGGTCATGCGCGAGGGCGACATTGTCGAGCAGGGCACCCACGACGAGCTGATCGAAGCCGGCGGGTTCTATGCCGATTTGTACAACAGTCAGTTTGAGGATGTGACGGCTTGACAAATTGACGCAGGTTGGTTTTATCGCAAGTCAAGAAATTAGCGCAACATTCAAACAGCATATTTGCGATATGCAATTCAACGTTGTTGCTGTTGCATTAAAAAGTTGAATTGCTATAGTTGTAAACAAAGGCGGAACTCTTGCCAAACGGGTTCTGCCTTTTTATAATGGAAATAGAAAACGGCCCCGCAGCGGGGCCGGGAAAGAAGGAACATTTATGAAACTGCCGGAAAAGAAACAGCGCTGGGTCCTGCATGAGGACACTCTGCCGCAGCCCGCAGGCGCGGGCGTCACCCGCCGGGTGCTGGCCTATACAGACGGCCTGATGTGCGTGGAGAACACCTTTGAAAAGGGCGCGGTCGGCGCACTGCACCACCACCCCCACACCCAGATCACCTATGTGGTCTCCGGTGCCTTCGAGTTCACGGTGAACGGCGTGACCCGTACCGTCCACAAGGGCGACACCATCCTCAAGGAGGACGGCGTGGAGCATGGCTGCGTCTGCACCGAAGCGGGCATCCTGCTGGATATCTTCACCCCCATGCGGGAGGATTTTGTCAAGTGAAACGCTTTGGGATTTTTTGTGACCGTGTAATCTACGTGTTCGCTTTCTGTATCCTGTTGATTATTCTTGTGGGTAATGCGGCGGTTACAGCGCATGTCTCGTATGATGAAGCAGAGATAAATTGTCTACAAAGATGTACAGCAGCGGAGAATTTTACTTTGCAAGGGGAAATTCTTTTTGAATCTGGGATGGTCGAGTGCAAAGCGATCAGACTAATACAAAAAACGCCTAAAAGCTTCCCCCGCGGGGGAAGCTGTCCGCGAAGCGGACTGATGAGGGCAAAGCTCCCGCAGCCACCCATTTATGAGCAATATCCGCAGGGTCGCCCGCATCCGGCCCTGCGGGCCACCTTCCCCCGCGGGGGAAGGCTTTTCTTTTATTGACACCCCTGCTATAATAGTAACCAAAGGGGGCATTACCTGTGGATTATGCAAAACTTACGGCGCAGGCGCGGCAGGCTGCGGAAGAACTGCTGCAGGCTGCGCATCTCGAGACCGGGGACATTTTTGTGGTCGGCTGCTCCAGCAGCGAGATCATGGGCGGGCGCATCGGCAAAGATTCCAGCATGGAGGCTGCCGCTGCCGTGCTGGCGGGCGTGCTGCCGCCATTGCAGGAGCAGGGCGTCTATCTGGCCGCCCAGTGCTGTGAGCATCTGAACCGTTCTATCGTCATTGAGCGCGAGGCCGCGAAGGCCAACGGCTATCAGATCGTCTCGGCCATTCCGCAGCCCCACGCGGGCGGCAGCTGGGCCACGAACTGCTGGCAGCGCTTTAACGACCCCGTCCTTGTGGAGGAGGTCAGGGCCGCCGCGGGCATGGACATCGGCGGCACGCTGATCGGTATGCACCTGCGCCGCGTGGCTGTGCCGGTGCGCTTGTCGATGGACCACATCGGGCAGGCAATTCTGCTCTGCGCCCGCACCCGTCCGCCGTTCATCGGCGGTTCCCGCGCCGTTTACAGTCAGGAGGAAGTGCGATGATTCCCGAAGCCCAGAAGCAGCAGATGGCCGAGGCCGTCGCAAAGATCCGTGAGACGATGGCCGCTGCCGCCAAGGCCGCAGGCCGCGACCCGGCAGAAGTGCGCCTTTGCGCCGCCTGCAAGACCCGCACGGTGGAGGAGGTGCGCTACAGCGCCGACCTGCCCATTGACCTGTTCGGTGAAAACCATGTGCAGGAGCTGGTCGAAAAGATCGACGCGAACGCCTACAACGGCAAGCCCGGGCACTTCATCGGGCATTTACAGACGAACAAGGTCAACAAGGTCGTAGGCCGCGCCGCGCTGATCCAGAGCGTGGACAGCACGCGCCTTTTGGATAAGATCGATGCCGCCGCGGCCCGTCTGGGGCTGGTGCAGGACATTCTCGTCGAGATCAACATCGGCGAGGAGGCCAGCAAGAGCGGCGTGGACGCCGACAGCCTGTTCCCGCTTTTGGAGGCTGCCGCCGCCAGGGAGCACATCCGTCTGCGCGGCCTGATGGCGATCCCGCCCGCCGACGCCGACGACACCGAGACCCGCCGCTTTTTTGCACAGATGCGGGAGCTTTTGGCCAGAGCCGACGCCCGGCATTATGACCGGGCACAGATGGACATTCTGTCCATGGGCATGAGCCACGACTACGCCGCCGCCATCGCCGAGGGCGCGACCATCGTCCGCGTCGGCACGGCGATTTACGGCGCACGGGATTACAGCAAAAAGGCATAATTTCAGGCTTCCCCCGCGGGGGAAGCTGTCCGCGAAGCGGACTGATGAGGGCAAAGCTTCCGCAGCCACCCGTTCACGGGATTTCGCCGCAGACTCGCCTCTCATCCGGCCCTTTGGGCCACCTTCCCCCGCGGGGGAAGGCTTTTTTATTTTCTCCCCCTGTATTCCCGCGGCGTCATCCCGTACCGCTTTTTGAACAGACGGTTGAAGTAGGACAAATTCTCAAACCCGCATTGCTCCGCAATCGCCAGCACGGTGTCGCTGCCGCTGCGCAGGGCATCGGCGGCGGCGTTCAGGCGTTGCTCGTTCAGGTATTCGGTAAAGCCCTGGCCGGTCATTTTCTTGAACCAGCGCATAAAATGGCTGGGGCTGCATCCGCAGGCCGCCGCTGCGTCGGTCACATGGAGCGCCCCCGCGTAGCCCTCATTCACAAGCTGCACCACGGTTTTCAGCCGCCGGGTATCGGGGGTATCGGCAGGGGGCAGGTCTCCGGTGCGGCCCACCAGCGCCGCCAGAAACAGCAGCAGCTCGCCCTTTATACAGAGTTCATATCCCACGTCTTTGATCTTGTTGAACTCCTCCGCCGCGTGCAGGCACCGCACCGCCCAGTTGTAGCCCCAGTCTTCCGGGCCAAGGCGCATGGGCAGAGCCAGACGTCCGCTCTGCAGCGGCAGCAGGTACTTCTCTGCACAGATGTCACCGGCGCCGCCCAGCAGCTCCAGCTCAAAGATGATGTTCTCATATTCCATTGCCTCACCGGGCAGCTGGCGCAGGGCGTGCAGCACGCCGGGGGCAAACACGTAAATGTCGCCCGCCTGTGCCGTGTAGGTCGTCAGCCCGGCCTGCACGATGCCGCACCCTTTTTTGACAAAGACCAGCTCCATGCTGTCCTGCCAGTGCAGTGCCACCTGCGGGAAGTCCTTCGGGATCGTGCACGGGTAGATATTGAACGGGAACCACGCGGCCCCGTGTTGCTTTGCTTCGCGCAAACGCTCTTGTTTCGCCATATTTTCACCTCGCATGATAGTATTGTACCATAAGTTGCGGGTATTTTGCAAGTCAGATGCACGTTTTGTGTGGTATAACCAAGTTGTACCCAAGAAGCACATACACGAATGGAGGCAACCTCTTATGAATATGACTGCTGCGATGGAAGCCAGAACCAACAAGCCCCTGACCGCCTGCACGGATCAGGAAATCTATCTGGCCCTGCTGGACATCGTCCGCGAGCAGAGCGCCGCCCGCGTCCGTCCCGTCACGGGCCGCAAGCTCTACTATATCAGCGCCGAGTTTCTGATCGGCAAGCTGCTGTCCAACAACCTTATCAATTTAGGGCTGTACGACGACACCCGCGCCGCGCTGGCCGCTGCCGGGAAAAACCTGTCCGATATTGAGGAGGTCGAGCCGGAGCCCAGCCTTGGCAACGGCGGACTGGGCCGTCTGGCCGCCTGTTTCCTTGACTCCCTCGCCACGCTGAACCTGCCCGGCGACGGTGTCGGCCTGCGGTATCACTTCGGCCTGTTCCACCAGTCCTTCAAGGACGGCGTCCAGAACGAGCTGCCCGACCCGTGGCTGACCGCCCACTCCTGGGCGGAAAAAACGGATACGGTCTATCCCGTCGAGCTGGCCGGCAAGACCTACAACGCCCGTCTGTACAAGCTGGCCGTCACGGGCTACGAGGGCCGCACGAACACGCTGAATCTGTTCGATCTCGACACCATTGATGAGAGCATCGTCCACGACGGCATCACGTTCGACAAGACCGACATCGACAAAAACCTGACGCTTTTCCTGTATCCCGATGACTCCGACGAGGCCGGACGCCGTCTGCGCGTCTACCAGCAGTACCTGATGGTTTCCGCCGGGGCCCAGCTGATTCTGGCCGAGTGTGCCGCCCGCGGCTGTGATTACCACGATCTGGCCGACTACGCCGCCATCCAGATCAACGACACCCACCCCAGCATGGTTATCCCCGAGCTGATCCGCCTGCTGGGGGAGAAGGGCATCGACTTTGACGAGGCCGTCGAGATCGTCACAAAGACCTGTGCCTACACGAACCACACCATTCTGGCCGAGGCGCTCGAAAAGTGGCCCCGCGCCTATCTGGACGCCGTCGTGCCGCAGCTCATGCCCATCATTGAAAAGCTCGACACGCTGGCCCGCACCCGCACCACCGACGAGAGTCTGGCCATCATCGACGGGGACGACCGCGTTCACATGGCCCACATGGACATCCACTTCACCCACTCGACGAACGGCGTTGCCTATCTGCACACCGAAATCCTGAAAAACAGCGAGCTGCACGGCTTTTACCAGCTCTACCCCGAAAAATTCAACAATAAGACCAACGGCATCACCTTCCGCCGCTGGCTGCTGGAGTGCGACCCGGCACTGACCGCCGAGATCGAAAAGCTCATCGGTTCCGGCTTCCGCAAGGACGCCGCCGAGCTTGAAAAACTGCTGCCCTACACGGAAAATGTCGATATTTTGCAGCAGTTCTCCGCCGTCAAGGCGCAGAACAAGCGCGCACTGGCCGACTGGCTGCACCGCACGCAGAACATCACCGTTGACCCGGATGCAATGTTCGACATCCAGTCCAAGCGTCTGCATGAGTACAAGCGCCAGCAGCTGAACCTACTCTACCTGATCCACCAGTATCATGAGATCAAGGCCGGGCATCTGCCCGCCACGCCGCTGGTCAGCATCTTCGGCGCCAAGGCCGCCCCGGCGTACACGATTGCCAAGGACATCATCCACGCCCTGCTGACCCTGTCTAAGGTCATTGCGGCGGATCCGGTCGTGTCGAAGTATCTGCAGGTTGTCTTTGTGGAAAACTACAACGTCACCGCCGCTGAGAAGCTCATCCCCGCCTGCGACCTGTCGGAGCAGATTTCGCTTGCCTCCAAGGAGGCGTCCGGCACCGGCAACATGAAGTTCATGCTCAACGGTGCGCTGACGCTGGGCACGATGGACGGTGCGAACGTCGAGATCTGTCAGCAGGTCGGCGATGACAACATCTATATCTTCGGCCAGACGTCCGATCAGGTCATCCACCGCTATGAGATGGGCGACTATCAGGCCAGCCAGTGGGTGGAGGGTGACCCCAACATCCGCCGCGCCGTCGATTTCCTCGTCGGGCCGGAGATGCTGGCCGCCGGGCATGAGGAAAACCTGCGCCGCCTGCACGACGAGTTGGTCTGGAAGGACTGGTTCCAGACGCTGCCCGACTTCAACGCCTATGTGGTGCGCAAGGGTCAGGCCCTGAGCGACTACGCCTGCGACCCGCTGGGCTGGCGCAAGAAGTGCGTCATCAACATTGCCAAGGCCGGCTTGTTCAGCAGTGACCGCACGATTGCCGAGTACAACAAGGACATCTGGCATCTGGGCGAGTAATCCACCTCTATAAGCAACCGCATCCTCTGTCCGCACGGGCAGGGGATTTTTGCTTGTGTATGGCTTCTTCACATGGGATACCGGATGCAAAGGAGTTGATAAACAGCGATGAAACGTTTTCTTGCTATTGGGGCACTGTCGCGGTGGTCAAATGTATCCGGACAGTGGTGTTTGCGGCAATGGTGAACTTCCCGGGCGGATATGGAATCCGCCCCTACGCTGTAGGGGGCGATGCTCGTCATCGACCCGGGAGGTTTCCGCTGGGCGTTGAAACGTTTCCCTTGCAAACTGTCGCTCTACCTGCTACAATAAATGCAGACTATTTGTAAGGAGCGATCACTCATGAACTGGCATCAGGCCTGTGAGCTGCCCTATTACCACGGCAGCGACCTCGGCGCAAATCCAACGGCGGAGGGAACCACCTTCAAGCTGTGGGCTCCCACTGCCTGTGGGGTCGTGGTCTGCCTGTATGCCACCGGCACCGACGCCGAGCCGGGCGCGAAAGAGCTGGGCGTACACGAAATGCGCCGCGGCGATGGCGGCGTCTGGGCCATTGTGCTGCCCGGCAACCTGCACGGGACGTATTACATCTACCGCATCTACTTCCCGGATGGCCGCGTGCATGAGGTCGTGGACCCCTACGCCCGCAGCGCCGGGGCCAACGGCACCCGCGGCATGGTGGTGGACCTGACACAGGCCGCCCCCGACGGCTGGGAGCAGGACCGGTGCCCCGACATCCCGGCCCACGCCCGCAGCGTGTGGGAGGTGCATGTGGCGGACTTTTCCGCTGACGGGCACAGCGGTGTGCGCCCGGAGTGGCGCGGCAAGTTCATGGGCTTCACGCCCGATGACACCACACTGGACAACGACGGCGAACACCCGACCTGCCTGAATTATCTGAAAAATCTGGGCATCAGCCATGTGCAATTACAGCCCATCTGCGACTACGCCACGGTGGACGAGTCCCGCCCCGACGGCGGCTACAACTGGGGCTACGACCCGCAGAACTACAACGTGCCCGAGGGCAGCTTTGCCACCGACCCGTTCCACGGCGAGGTGCGCGTCAAGGAGTGCCGCGCCATGGTCGCCGCGCTGCACCGCGCGGGGCTGGGCGTCGTGATGGACGTCGTCTACAACCATACCTACCACGGCGAGAGCAATCTGGAACGCACCGTGCCCGGCTACTGGAACCGCCGCTGGCCCAACGGCATGATGACCAACGGCTCCGGCTGCGGCTGTGACCTGGCCAGCGAGCGCCCGATGGTGCGCAAATACGTGGTCGAGTCGGTGCTGTACTGGGCCACAGCCTACCACATCGACGGTTTCCGCTTTGACCTGATGGCGCTGGAAGACGTGGACACGATGAACGCCATCCGCGCCGCGCTGGACAGTCTGCCCGGCGGCGAGAGCATTTTACTGTACGGCGAGCCCTGGATGGGCGGCGGCACGAACCTTGAAGGCGGCGCACGCCCCGCCGACAAGCGCGCCCTCGACGCGCTGCATGAGCGCATCGGATTTTTCTGCGATGACACGCGGGACTGCATCAAGGGCAACGTCTTTGATGCGGCCAACGCGGGCTATGTCAACGGCGCACCGCAGCATGGCTACGATGTGCTGCACTCGATCAGCGCGTGGCGCAGCGGCGCACACGGCTTCCTGCCTAGGCGCGCCGGGCAGGTCGTGCAGTACGTCTCCGCCCATGACAACTACACGCTCTGGGACAAGCTGGCCGCCGTGGGCCGCCGCGGCGATTACGACTGCCCCGACGCCGATTTGCTGGCACAGAACCGCATGACGGCGGGCATCTACCTGACCTGCCAGGGTCTGCCCTTTATGCAGGCGGGCGAGGAGTGGGGCCGCACCAAGCACGGCGACCACAACAGCTACAAGGGGCCGCTGGCCACGAACCGGCTGGACTGGACCCGCGCCCACCGCCCGGAGTTTGCCGCGCTGACGGCGTTTTACCGCGGCATGCTGGCTATCCGCCGCGCCTATCCGCGGCTGAGCGGTGCGGCAGGGGAGCCGGAGCCGTTTATTCTGGCGCTGCCGGGCTGGCTCATCGGCTTTGTGCCGGAGAACGACGGCACGGCCACGGCGGGTCAGCTGGCTGTCTACTACAACCCCGAGCGCACCCGCCAGTGGGCCAGCCTGCCCGCCGGTACCTGGCGCAAAGTAAGCGACGGCGTCCACGCCGGTGTGACACCCTTCGGCCCCTGTTTCCGGGATGCGTTGGAGCTGGCCCCGACGAGCGTGACGGTGCTGCTGGCGGAGTAAAAGTATAATCACGTTTCATGGGAGAGGGAGAGCCTCTCCCTTTTTGTTTGTCGCCCCTTTTATTGTGGCCTTGTAGGGAGGGGTCTTGACCCCTCCGCGGGGCGTCGAGGACGCCGCCCCCTACAGTGGCGACCCGGAAGCTTTATTGTTGTCGCTGACGTCCGCGGCGGCCAGAGGGCTGGCCGCCCTACGACATGCCCATTCACACAATCACTACATAATTTCCCCCCTGCCGCATACACTTACGGCAGGGGGGATTTGTATGCCGCGGATGCTGCCGGTGCTGCTGGGAGGGGATGCCAATGTCTACGGCATGGCCCGCAGCTTTTATGAATGCTATGGCGTGCGCAGCCTGGCCGTCTGCCGCCGCGCCCTGCCCGCGCTGGCCCACAGCCGTCTGGTGCGGGTCGCCGTGCAGGACCCGGCGTTCGGGCAGGACCATGTCTTTACGGCCACGCTGCTGGGGCTGGCGGCGCAGTACCCCGGCGTGCCCAAAATTCTCATCTCCTGCGCCGACGACTACACGGCCCTGCTGGCCCGCCATGCCGACGCGCTGCGCGGGGCGTACCGCTTTGCCTGCCCGCCGCCCGCGGCGCTGCATCTGGCCGATAAGCGGCAGTTTGCTGCGGCCTGCCGCGCCGCGGGGCTGCGCACACCGCATAATATAGAAAAGAGGAATCCCCGCAGGTTCTCCCCCAGTCGCAGGCCTCACAGGTTTCTGCAACGCGATCACTGTATTTGCAGTTTATTCCGCAATGGGAATGAGTTTTCGGTCTCCATCCCGACCACTGGAACAGGTTTAAGGTCTCTGTTCCGACCTTATATACATCTTTTATATTTTAATTATGCAAGATAACTTTAGAATCTGCAACAAGTTGTTGCTAAATTAACTGCTTATTTATGAACTCAATTCCGTTACCAGTGAAGAATATCTTTTTGTCCGGTTCTTTATATCCTCCTCACTGACACCATAATAACAATATAAATCTCTGGCTATTTTCTTAAACCTTTTTATGACCGACTTATTTCCAGAGTAAGATATTCCAAATATATTCCAGGTATAATCTACCTCTATTTCCATTAAATCCTCACCAATTTTTATTTCATATAAATGAAAATCCATGGGAATTACATTATCAGGCATTTGGTCAATCAATTTATTTCTAATTTCCATTTCA
>OHAI01001577.1_pt1 | contig 17571 bp, 13 predicted proteins | sample 1577091 | NCBI WGS metagenome assembly OHAI01 (sample SAMEA3541548, study PRJEB24748) | human gut metagenome | biome: human gut; feature: human-associated habitat; material: faeces | place: China | collected 2012
GTTCTTCTGCAACACCTTCCAGACCAATCTTGTCCATCTTGTCCAGAATGATAAATACGGTGTCATAATCTTTCTCTTCAAATCCGCTGTAAGCTGCCATTGCTTTTAAAATACGACGCTCGTTGATGCGGATCTCGAAGTTTTTGAATCCCAGTTTTCCAAGTGTGCTGGTGGTTGCCAGGATCAGCTCGATCTCTGCCAGATTGGACGGCTCACCGATAATGTCGATATCGCACTGCATAAACTGACGGTAACGGCCTCTCTGCGGACGGTCTGCGCGCCATACATTGCCCATCTGTAATGCTTTGAACGGGCTTGGAAGATCATTGGCATGATTGGAATAATACCGGCACAGCGGTACTGTCAGATCGTAACGCAGGCCATTGTCTACCAGATCTGCCTCGCACTCTGCTTTCTCCAGATTCAGCTTCTCGCCTCTCTTTAATACTTTAAAGATCAGCTTCTCGTTCTCTCCACCCTGTTTGCTGCTCAGGTTTTCGATATGCTCCATGCACGGAGTCTCGATCGGGGTAAATCCGAATGCGCGATAGGTCTCTTTGATCACGTTCATCACATAATCGCGGATCTGCATCTCATCCGGCATAATGTCTTTCATTCCGGTAACCGGTTTCTTAATTAATGCCAATGTATTGCCTCCATTTCTTTTTCTTTTCGCTCTATCATCTCATCCACGCGATCCAGATAATTGGTCACGTCCTTGACATTTGCAACTCGCTCGATGCGGCTGCCGCCATCCATGACAAATTTCGTGGTGGCGCCTGCACCAAGAGCCATTATAGTCTGTTTTTCTTCCATTATCAAGATATTGTAGACACCGGCGCATACCGGTCTCGCATATCCTACATTTTCAAAATTGCCTGCCATGTTTTTCTGGCGGTACAGATAATACGGCTCCAGTCCCATTTTCTGCGCATACTCCGCAGTCAGGGCGATGGTGTCCCATGTATTTTCCATATGCAGCCCTTCATATTCTTCCCGCTGCATCCGCAGTCTGGCGGCACGTTTCACAGCCAGAGAATGCACCGTCAGATTGTCCGGCTTCAGCTCCATGAGCTGTTTCATAGTATTTTCCACATCTTCCAGACTCTCTTCCGGAAGTCCTACGATCAGATCCATGTTAATATTGTCAAAACCAAGGCTTCTCGCAAGTCTGAAGCTGTCGATGGTCTGCTGTACCGTATGATGCCGTCCGATCAGCTCCAGCGTCTCCTGCTTCATAGTCTGGGGATTGATGGAAATACGGGAAATATGGTGCTTGCGCAGTGCCAGCAGTTTTTCTTCTGTAATGCTGTCCGGTCTTCCTGCTTCCACCGTAAATTCCAGCAGATGAGAAAAATCAAAGCTGTTCTCGATCTTTGTGATCAGCCGGTCCAGCTGCTCCGGCGACAACGTGGTTGGTGTGCCTCCACCGATATAGATGGAATTCAGATGTTTATCACGGAATTTCTCCGCCGTAAAATCAATCTCTTTTTCCAGCGCATCCAGATACTCGTCCACCCGTTTGCTCCAAAGTCCGATGGGATAGGATGTAAAAGAGCAGTACAGACAGGTGCTTGGACAAAATGGAATGCCAATATAAAGGCTGTAGCCATTCTCATAATCAATCTTCTGTAAAAGTTCCAGCTCCCTCTTTGCCACCTGAATGCTCAGGTCGATCTTCTCATCCGACGCAAAATACGTCTCTTTCATATAGGAAGTGATCTCTTCTTCTGACTTGCCTTCCTCCAACATGCTCATGGGAATCTTCGTCGGACGGATGCCCGTCAGCGTTCCCCAGGGAAGAGTCTGTCCGGAATAGGCTTCCAGCAGCTGATACAGCGCCTGTTTTAATTTATTTTTCGTTCCTTTTCGATCTGCGAAGTCCACGTCTGTCTTCGCACTCCGGATCACTGTGTCATCTTCAATGATATCGAATCTGATCTGATCCGGTTCTGTTTCATATGTCACAGCAAGACGAAACGATATTCTTTCATCGACCTGCTTTTCCTCGGCTGTAACAAGCACTTCTTCAGCCGGGAAAAAAGCTTTGACCAGTGAATGAATATCGTATTCAAAATCTGCTTTATTCAATTGTACGTATATCATTCAATTCTCCTGTCTTACATATACGGATTATGCTCTTTCTCGTATCCGATGTAAGTCCGTCCCTCATGACCCGGAAGCACTCTGACATCTTCCGGAAGTACGAACAGACGCTCTTTGATGCCGCGGATCAGCTGTGAGAAGCTTCCCCCCGGAAAATCGGTTCTTCCGATGGATTCACAGAAAAGTGAATCTCCGCTGAGCAGCACTTTTTCTGCTTCGATATAATAACAGACACCGCCCTCGGTATGTCCCGGAGTCTCGATCACTTCAAAGTCAAATCCTGCCAGGTGCAGCACTTGATGATCTTTTACAAAGATATCTGCCGGATAGGATGCGCCTCTTCCACCGATCATCGGGGAAAGGTTATACTGTGGATCTTCCATGGTATGTCTCTCATGTTCTCCCACATAGATCTTTGCATCCGGATACAGCTTCTGTAAGCCTTCCACACCGCCTGCATGATCAAAATGTCCGTGAGTCAAAAGGATTGCAACTGGTTTCAGACTTTTCTGTCGGATGACATCATCCAGCATTTCCACACTTCCGCCCGGATCTGTGATCACGGTCTCTTTTGTCTCATCATTGATCAGGAAATAGCAGTTCGTCCCAAGTGGTCCCGCCTGATATTCCTCAATCTGTAATTTCGCCATATTTTTTATTCTCCACTATGTGCAAACATTCAATATTTCCATTATTGTCCCATATTGTTATTACTATTGAATATTTACTTTCTTATTACTTTTTTCATATTTAACAAATAATTACATCCGCAAATCTGGTTTAAAAATACGCTTTTTTGCACCCAATAACTATTCAGATTCAACCATCAGCCTGTCGTACGCTTAATATCAAACACGCTCTCGATCATACGGATTTTGTCCATAAGCAGATTCATCTCGTCTTTGCCTTTTGTATGGAACTGGACGGATATGGTGGCAATGCCTTTTGTGCTCGTTCTGGAATTGATGGAATCAATGTCAATTCCACGTTCTGTGAACACTTTACTGATATCCACCAGAAGTCCGGTACGGTTATTGCTGAAGATTTTGATCTCAGCCAGATACATGCCGCCATCGGCTTCTTCTGCTGCGCCCTGCTGCCACTCGGCTTCAATCAGACGCTCTTTCTCACTGTCCGGAAGCTGCATGATATTGATACAGTCCGTCCGGTGAATGGATACGCCACGTCCTCTCGTGATAAATCCGACAATCTCATCTCCCGGCACCGGTCCGCAGCACTTGGAAAAATGTACTGCCACATCGGTCAGACCTTTAACGATGATGCCGCTCTTGTTCTTTCCTTTGTCATGAACTTTACTTCCGGCAGCTTTTTCTTTTCCTTCTGCCGTCTGTTCCAGAATCTGCGCATCGGTAAGCTGTGCCTGATGGTTTTTACGGTATTCTTCCATCATGCGGTTTACGATCTGCGCCTCTTTCAGACCGCCATGTCCTACAGCTGCCAGCACCGCATCCCAGTCGCGGAAACCGTATTTGCGCTGTACTTTGACCTGGTACTCCGGTTTATTGATATCAGAAAGATGGATGCCCTTTGTCTTGCAATAAGCGCTTAAAAGCTCCTTTCCTTTCTGAATGTTTTCTTCTTTGAACTGGCTTCGGAACCACTGATTGATCTTGTTCTTTGCCTGTGTGCTCTTGACCACATTCAGCCAGTCACGGCTCGGTCCTTTGGAATTCTGTGAAGTCAGGACTTCGATCCGGTCGCCGTTTCGGATCTTATAATCAATGGTAACCAGCTTGCCGTTTACTTTGGCGCCGATCATTTTATTACCCACTGCAGAATGAATGCTATAGGCAAAATCAATCGGTGTTGATCCTCGCGGCAGATTTTTTACATCGCCATTGGGGGTAAAACAGAATACTGTATCTGCAAACAGATCCAAATCGCTTTTTAACAGACTCATAAACTCTCTGTTGTCAGACATATCCTGCTGCCACTCAAGAATCTGACGCAGCCAGCTGAGCTTCTCCTCCTCGCCGGTAATGCCGCCGCCATTGGAAGCTTCCTTATATTTCCAGTGGGCTGCGATACCGTACTCAGATGTACGGTGCATTTCCTCGGTACGGATCTGGATCTCGAAAGGCTGTCCTTTCGGTCCGATCAGTGTGGTATGCAAAGACTGATACATGTTCGGTTTCGGCATTGCAATATAATCTTTGAAGCGTCCCGGGATCGGTTTGTATTTCTCATGGATAACACCCAGCGCCGCATAACAGTCTTTGACATCTTTTACGATGATGCGGATGGCAAACAGATCATAAATCTGATCCAGAGTCTTATTCTGGTTGACCATTTTTTTATAAATACTGAAAAAGTGTTTGCTGCGTCCTTCAATTTTGCCTTTGATACCCGCTTCTTCCATTTTTTCACGGACTTCTTTGACGATATTCGCAACGAATGTTTCACGCTCGATACGTTTCTTTTCAATCTTTGCAGCCAGATCAAAATAGGCTTCTGGATTCAGATACTTAAAGCACAGATCTTCCATTTCCGATTTGATCTTGGAAATCCCCAGACGATGTGCCAAAGGCGCATAGATATCCATGGTTTCCTGGGCTTTTTCCCGCTGTTTTTCCGGCGTCATATAGTTCAGTGTCCGCATGTTATGCAGACGGTCAGCCAGCTTGATCAAAATAACACGGATATCCTTTGCCATTGCCAAAAACATCTTACGATAGTTTTCTGCCTGAATTTCTTCTTTTGTGGAGTAAGACAACTTACCCAATTTTGTAACACCGTCAACCAGAACGGCGATTTCCTCACTGAAAATACGTGAAATATCTTCATAGGTATAAGGCGTATCCTCAATGGTGTCATGGAGAATCCCCGCAACGATGGATTCCATGTCCAATTCCAGTTCAGCCAGAATATACGCAACTTACAAAGGATGAATGATATATGGCTCTCCAGACTTTCTCTTCTGTCCTTCATGAGCTTCACTTGCAACCTTATATGCCTTCTCTATCATGGAAATATCTGTTGATGGATGATACTTCAGAACACTGTTTATCAGTTCTTTATAAAGCACCTCCGGACTTGTAAAATCATGCATGGTCTTTACTGCCGCATCTGCTCTCTTTACAGATTCCAGCTTCTCTTTTTCAACCTGCATTTCATCTTTTTTTGCTTCTGTACTTTTTGTTATCTCTGTCATATGCTCCCACCTGCCTGTCCTGCACAATCAGCTGTGCTTATTTACCATCATAACAAATTACAGACGCTACATCATACCCATTCAGTCTTTCGCGTCCCTTTAAACCTGCAAGTTCCATGAGAAATACAACCTTGACAACCTCACCGCCAAGCTGTTCCACCAGCTTGATCGCTGCTTCGATCGTACCGCCTGTTGCGATCAGATCATCAACGATAACCACTTTCTGACCTGGTTTTATGGAATCTTTATGCATTTCAATCTCTGCACTGCCATATTCCAGATCATAGCTTACAGATACTGTTTCGCGGGGAAGTTTACCTTTTTTACGAATCGGTACAAATGGTTTATGAAGATTATATGCGATCGGTACACCAAAGATAAAGCCTCTGGACTCTGTTCCTGCAATCACGTCCACATCTATATCCTTAAGACAGTCCTGCATGGAGTCGATTGCCAACTGCAGGCCATCCGCGTCCTGCAGAACACTTGTAATATCTCTGAAAATAATCCCCGGTTCAGGAAAATCCGGTATACTTAATACATAATCTTCAATTTTCTTCATTTTATTTCTCCTCCAGTGTGTGTTATATTGCTGTTCGCTCATAAATATTTTATAGTATATCACCTTTTTATTTCAGAATCAAGTTACTGTTAAGCCCTGACATTTGTATTTCCAGGCTTACCGGCGGTTACAAACCAAGCGGTAATATTAACAGTAATTCTGAATAATAATCTGAAGACTCTCTCGTCCCCTGAATCTGTTGATCTCCGGATAATAAGTAACAGAAATACTGTCTTTTTCCCTGATAAAGTTCACAAAATCCTCTGCTTCTCCGAAATAAATGCCTTCCACTGAAATCCCCTGCGGATCGAGAAGTTTTAGTTTTACTACATTTTTATTTTTCCCGATAATACTGTGATCAAGCACTCTGAGATTTTTCTGCGCAAAGACCGGTTTTGTATTCCCTTTTCCAAAGGGTTCCAGAAGCGAAATCTGTTCTACCAGTTCTTTTGTAATATAAGACACAGGCATCGGCACATCAATCACGATCTTAGGACGCAATTCTTCGTCCGTCAACGTACAGTTGACATTGAGGCGTCTCCGGAATTCTTCTATATTTTTTTCTTCTATAGACAGACCTGCTGCCATCGGATGACCTCCAAACTGTATCATCAGGTCTGCACATTTTACCAGTTCTTCATACATAGAGTAACTTTCTATTGATCTTCCGCTTCCTTTTGCACTTGTCTCACCGCCCGTCAATACAAAGGCCGGCCTGTGATATTTTTCCCTGATCCTGCCTGCTATAATACCGGCAAGACTTTCATGACAATCCGGAAGATAAACTACCAGTACTCTGTCATTTTTCAGCTCTGTAGTCTCTATAATCCGGATTGCCTCTTCTTTTCCTTTCTCAGTGAGAGCTTTTCGGCTCTGATTAAGAGCTGTAAGATCTCCGGCAAGCCTTGCTGCTTCTTCCTTTGTTTTTGCATTGAGAAGTGCAAGAGAACGGGCAGCTGTATCCAGTCTGCCACTGGCATTGATACATGGTCCCAGCACAAATCCGATATGATAAGCTGTGATTTTAGCATCTTCCAGAGAATTTGCTCGGATCAGTTCCTGCAATCCTTGATTTTTGGTATTTTTCAGACGGCACAGCCCTTCTTTTACCAGAATCCTGTTCTCTCCCTGAAGATCCATAACATCTCCTACTGTTGCAATAGCCGCCAGTTCATAATAATCTTCCAGCTCCTCTGCCGGAACACCAAATCTCTCGTAAAGTGCTGCAATATATTTAAAGGCCACCACTGCCCCACACAGGTTTTTATTCGGGTATGGACAATCATATTGTTTCGGATTCAAAATCGCATCTGCCGGCGGAAGCACCATCTGGCGTTCTCCCTTTTCCTCCCTGTAAGGAACCTCATGATGATCTGTAATAATCACTGTCATTCCCTTATCCTTTGCCATCTGGATTTCAGCAGCCGCAGCAATTCCATTATCACAGGTCACGATCGTATCGATCCGGTCCGTTTCCGCTCTTTCTATAAGATGTGCATGAATCCCATATCCGTCTGCAACTCTGTCCGGAATATAAGTATCCACATCTGCTCCGATCCTCGCAAGGCCTTTCATTAAAATGTATGTAGAGGTCACACCATCAATATCATAATCACCAATAATACGGACTTTTGCTTTCTGCGATATTTTTTTCTCCAGGATATCTACAGCTTTTTCCATATCCTTCATCAGCCAGGGAGAAGGAAGCTCTTGTACTGTTCCTGACAGATACTCTCTTATCTTATCTTCTCCGATCACATCTCTGTTCCTGATCAGTCTCGCAATCACCGGATCAATATGAAACTGTTGACCGATCTGGTTAAAATCTGCTCTTTTTGCTGCTATTACCCATTTCTCCATATATTTTCTCTCCTCATAAAAATATCCCGGAGTTTTACCCCGGGATATTTCTGTCTGCCTGTTTTTCAGACAATTATTGTTTTATTCAGCATCATCATTCTGCTGTTTTTTAGCTGCTTCTTCGGCAGCCAGACGTTCAGCTACTCTTTTTCTGTTTTTCTTCTTTGGCTGAGTCGGATCTTTCTGTGATACATCACGTGCTTTCTTCGGCTTTGAAGAGGACTTTGCAGATGCGGAAGCTGCAGCAATTGCCGGCTGTCCTTTTCCTGCAAATTTCTTTTTCATCACATACCACAACGCACCTGTAATACATACAGAAGAATATGCACCGACAAGAACACCAACCATCAGAGGTGCTGCAAATTCACGGATAGAAGAAACACCCATGATATAAAGAACAGCTACCATAACAAAAGTTGTAAAAGAGGTATAAATACTTCTTGTAAGAGTCTGAGTGATACTTGTGTTTACAATTTCTGCCAGTTTTTCTCTGGAACCACTGTGAAGGTTCTCACGTATACGGTCAAAAATAACGATTGTAGCATTGATAGAATAACCTACGATTGTAAGCATGCAGGCAATAAATGTATTACCGACAGATACTCTGGCAATAGCATAGAATGCAAGTACAACCAGAACATCATGCAGAAGCGCCAATACCGCACTGCTTGCAAAACGGATGTCTTTAAATCTGAACCAGATATAAAGAAGCATACAGATTGTAGCTACTATAACGGCTACGATCGCATCACGACGCATTTCACTACTTACTGTAGAAGAAATACTTTCTGTGGAAATCGTGCTGTCATCTACACCAAATTTCTCAACCAGTGCACTCTGCAGAGCTTCACGTTCGCTCTGATTCAGAGAACGTGTCTTGATCACAACCTGATTTGTTCCGACTACCTTTGTAGGCTGAACATTTTTATCTCCTGTCACCTCTTCTACAACAGGAGTTACTTCAGAATCAATGGTCTTAATATCCATATCTTCATTAAATGTAACAGTCGTAGAAGTACCGCCTGAGAACTCAAGGCTGTAATTTAACGCTTTGTTTCCTGCATGCGAATTAGCAAACATCGCTGCCGGACCGCAGAGGATCAGGATAATGGAAATAGCAAAAAATACTTTCTTCTTTCCAAGGAAATCAACTGCCTTACGTTCTTTTGCAGATCCGTAGAATTTCGGATCACGTACACCAACTGCATAAAGTGCATTTACAATCAGTCTGGATACAACCAGTGCTGTAAACATGGAGATCACGATACCAAGGGCAAGTGTATAAGCAAATCCCTTAACAGTACCTGAACCAAGCCACATCAGCACAAAGGCTGCGATCAGTGTTGTAATATTTCCATCAAAGATTGCAGAGAAAGCTTTGCTGAAACCGGACTTAATAGAATTCCTTACTGAAACTCCTGCACCAATTTCCTCTCTGATTCGGGCATAAATAATAACATTGGCATCCACCGCCATACCGATACCAAGAATAATACCCGCAATACCCGGAAGAGTAAGAGTAATATCAAAGGCATTCAGCGTGATCAGCATTAATGATGTATAAAGAATCAGTGCGATACCTGCAACTACACCAGGTACGCGGTATGCAATGATCATAAAGATAATAACGATGATCAGACCGATCGCACCTGCAAGAACACTTGTAGAGATTGCTTCTTCACCAAGCTGTGCAGCTACAACACTGGAACGAAGTTCTTCCAGTTCCAGTCCCAGAGAACCGATACGGATATAAGAAGCAAGGTTCTGTGCTTCTTCCAGGTCAGACATTCCGCTGATCTGTGCTTTTCCGCCGGAAATCTCTTCATTTACATTCGGAGCACTGATAATGTTATTGTCATAGACGATAGCGATCTGCTTGCCTACATTATTCTTTGTAGCTTCTGCAAATTTTGTTTTACCACTGTTTTCTCCATCAGAAGTAAGAGTAAGACTTACCACATATTCCTTTGCACTTGTGTTCTGATTCTGGATCGCACCACCCTGGGCATCTGCTACATCAGAACCTTCCAGAACAACACTTCCGGATTCCTTGATCTCATCCATAGTTCTGGAGAGAACATATCCATCCTGTCCTGTAGTAAAGTTCTGGTTTCCGTCAGCATCTTCTTTTGTGATGAAATACAGGGAACCTGGTTTACCCAGATCATTCAAAATAGTATCTGCATCTGTAACACCAGGAATTTCAACTGTAATACGGTCTGATCCTTCCTGGTATACCTGAGCCTCAGTACTGTACTGCTCTACACGCTTCTGAAGCTTGTAGATCGTATCTGACATCTCTTCGCTTGTCGGATTGCTCTCCTTAGCCTGGTAGGTAATGCTGACACCACCGGCAAGATCAAGACCCGTGTTGATATGTTTTGCTGCACCGGTTCCGGTAGGACCGATACCTACGGCTGCAGTAAAGCAAAAGAACACAGTCAGGATCAGTGTCAGAAGCAGCACTACGATTCCTTTACTTTTCTTCATAGTTCTTTTCCCTTCTTGATTTTTTGTCCGCGGTCATGTTCATCCGCCTGCCAGCCATTTTCTGTTATGATAACAGCCGACGGCGGTATCAGTCAGACAGATTACTGCCCACTAATCACATGCCAGTGCGGCTTTTATCATGATGGCGCACTCCACACGTTTTCTCTGGAGTTCGCATCCGATTTCATAATTGCCTTTGATATCTCCCTGGAAATGGAATGCATTTGCCGCACATCCGCCACTACAGTAGAAACGTGCGAAGCAGTCTTTGCAGTCTTTCTTTGTGTAAACGTTGCATCCGCCGAATTCCTTCTGGATTTCCGGCTTTGTGATGCCTTCGTCTACATTTCCCATGAGATACTGTTCTTCACCAACAAACTGGTGACATGGGTAAAAATCACCCCAGGGTGTTACAGCCAGGTACTCTGTTCCTGAACCGCAGCCTGACAGTCTCTTGTATACACAAGGGCCACCTGTAAGGTCGATCATAAAATGGAAGAAGTTAAATCCTTTTCCCTCTTTCTCTCTTTTAATCATTTCTTTTGCAAGAGTATCATACTCTTCCATGATCTGGGGGATATCCTCCTCGCGGATCGCATATTCCTCCGTATCAGCCGCAACTACAGGCTCTACAGAAATCTGTTTGAATCCAAGATCTGCCAGATGAAGCACATCCTTGGAGAAATCAAGATTATGGTGGGTAAAAGTACCTCTTACATAATACTTGTCCTGATTTCTGGATTCTGCAAACTTCTGGAACTTCGGCATGATCAGGTCATAGCTTCCTGCACCTTTTCTGAATGGACGCATGTAATCATGTACTTCCTTACGTCCGTCCACACTCAGTACAACGTTGCCCATCTCTTTATTGCAGAATTCCATTACTTCATCATTCAGAAGAACTCCGTTTGTTGTTAAAGTGAAACGGAATTTCTTATTGTGAAGCTTTTCCTGCTCTCTGCCATATTTTACCAGATCTTTTACAACCTGCCAGTTCATCAGCGGCTCGCCGCCAAAGAAATCTACTTCCAGGTTTTTCCTGGAACCGGAGTTCGCGATCAGGAAATCAAGAGCTTTTTTGCCGACTTCATAAGACATAAGAGCTCTTCTGCCATGATATTCGCCTTCTTCGGCAAAACAATAACGGCAGGCCAGATTGCAGTCATGAGCAATGTGCAGGCACAATGCTTTTACAACGGTCTGCCGGTTATTTGAAAATTCTTCAATTACATTCTCATAAACATCTTTTGTAAAAAGCATTCCATCTTCTTTCAGCTTATTACATTCTCTTACAGATGTCTCAATATCTTCTCTGTTATATTTGTTTTCCAGTTTCTCTGCAATAGCTTCTGTGCCAAGGCCCTCTTCCAGATATGGAAGGACCTCATATGTAACCTCATCTACCAGATGGATGCATCCACTGTTGATATCCAGTACAATATTAAAGCCATTGCTTTTATAACGGTGAATCAGACTCATTTTACTAAAATCCTTTCTAAGCGTAAGATAAGCAGCGGAATAAAAGTTCCGCTGCTTATCTCATTTCTCCATAGCTGATCTTATTTCTGCTCGCAGCTCTGGTTTCCTACTGTACAGGAAGTTTTACATGCGGACTGGCAGGAAGTCTGGCACTCGCCACATCCACCTTTTTTTACAGTGTTCTGTAAATTCTTTGTATTCAGGGTTTTGATATGTTCCATAACTCTATCCTCCTTATGTAATTATATTCTTGGCATAGTATATCATATATCTTTTCATTTTAAAAGCTTTTTTTTACGACAGCATTCCACCCAGTGTTCCACCGCCTGTGCACATAAAAAATGTTGTAACTGCATGAGCTGCACTCATATCCCAGCCGCCTTTTGCCATAACAGAGACAGTCAACAGTAATACATAGTAAGCCAGACCTGTGATAACACCCCACAGATATTTGTCTTTACGCACAATTTTGCCGGCCATAAAGCCTCCCATGAAACATGCAAGTACATAAATTATAATAATACCCGCATCTACAGCTGTTTCTCCCAGATCAAAAGCAAACAGTACCAGGGCCAAAAGCAGTAATGCCACTCCTGTTAATGCATATGCAAATAATAGTGATTTCAAAATTGCTCTGACTTTCATTGCTTCCCCTCCTGTTAAACTATATGGGGGAGGAATCAGTGTTATTCTTTTATTTCTTTCTCTTTTTTATAAATACAGCCACACCGGCGATCACTGCAGCTGCCACAAACAGTATCACAAACGGCATAATTGATGTTGTATCTCCGGTATTTACTGTATTGTTATTTTTCACAGCTTTATTTTCCGTTGAATTATCATTCTGATCAGAAGAAGAACCATTATTGCTGTCAGAACTGTCATTCACAGATACTGTATTGTTCTTTCCGGAATCAGAGCTCTGACTGTCGGAGGAAGCCGGTGCAGGAGTTACCGCATCTGTGTCGTCCGTATCATTCCCCGCATCAGGTCCTACTAATTGTCTGCTTCCTGCAATTCCAAATGGACTGAAAGAATGTGTGCTGAATACCATAATACCATTCTCTACACTCGGAATAATCGTCTCAGTTGCCCCGTTATCCAGGAGATGTTCGATAGTATACTGATATCCGGATTTTACCGGCACAGTGACACTGATATAATCTCCATTAGGGATCTCGTATTCTGTATTATTCTTAAGATCCCAGAGTTCAAATTCATAAGACTGGAAAATCATTGCATCTGATTCATTGGTAAACTGATAGCTGTCACCGCTTGAAACTCTGAACTGTACATACCATGGAAGATTAACTCCGCTTACTGTAATACCGTCGCAGGTATGATTAAGTGCGGCCCTCTCTTCTTTTTCTTCATCAGAAAGAGAATCCTCTGCATCTGTAGGACGGTCATCCTTATCGTCCGGCAGAACAGGATTATCAAAGATATTATCACCTGCGCCATCTTCATCATCTTTCTTCGTATCTTCTTTATCCTGTGTCATATCATCTGCAGGTTCCAGCTTACCGGTAGTTTCTGTATCTTTATCCGTCTTATCTGCATTGCTGTTATTATCTTTGTTGTTTTTATTATCTGTTTTATCTTCTTCAATCTTATTCTCTTCATTGTCTGTATCAGTTTTATTATCCTGATCTGATTTACTTTCCTTATCTTCTTTATTGTCTGTATCAGCGTTTTCATCTGCGGCAGGTTTTTCTGACGAAGTTTCAGGCGTTTCTGTTGGATCTGCATTTTCTGTTGGATCTGTTTTACCTGAGCCTTCTGTCTTATCAACATTATCACTATCCGTAATACTGTTCACTATTACATTGATGTAACCGACAACCGCGCCGCTCTCCGGATCCCATCCATCCACATGGCTTAAATCCTGCCCTTCTGCCGGTATAAGAAGTACCTCACAGCTCTGTACACGCTGTGCAGGAACGAAACTTCCATCTGCCCATTCAAAAGTTCCATATTCCGTTGCCGGAAGTTCTACATCCGCAAGTTCTACAGGCTTATCAAGCGTAATGTTGTCCGGGATCAGAGAAGACACAGTATTCTCCTGTGACTCAGCCGCACTGACCTGTCTTGTTACACCCGGTATATTATTTCCTGCAATCAAAGCCGCTGTTAAAGCCGCTGCCGCAAAAATACCCGTTCCTTTTAATTTATTTTTTCTTATTCTTATATTATTGGACATATCGCACCTCTATATTTATATTCGATTCTTATGTTTCCTGATAATCATTTTTTTACTTTCAGCCAAATATCAGTTCTCTTTTTACGTAATACAATAATATTACATATCTGTATATTATCAAACTTTTATCATTTTGTAAATATTCTGTAATGTTTTTTTTCATTTTAATCGAGTGAATTATAACACAAATCTTACTTTTTCGACAGTCCTCTTTTAAATTTTTTTATACTATCTTTGAACCAAAAGCTTTTTCTTGATTTTTTATATGAAATCATGTATATTTTGCTTAAATGTTTTATGATATGATTCAATCAATAAAGATAATCAAAAGGAGTGAATAAATCTTGGATTCAAGTATTGCCTTTCAGGCGGTGGCGATTCTGATACTGATCGCACTTTCTTCATTTTTTTCTTCTGCGGAAACCGCTATGACAACCGTAAATAAGATTCGGATACAGTCTCTTGCCGAGCAGGGCAACAAACGTGCTGTTATTCTGGAAAAAATAATTTCCAATTCCCCAAAGATGCTCAGTACCGTATTAATCGGAAACAACATTGTAAATATGTCTGTTTCTTCTCTCATGACTACACTCACCATAAAGATTCTGGGAAACGCATATGTAGGAATCACAACCGGCATCCTGACTCTGCTGATTCTCATTTTCGGTGAGATAACCCCCAAAAACCTGGCAACAATTCATGCTGAAAAATTGTCCCTGGCCTATTCAAGAATAATATACGGGCTTATGATTCTCCTTACTCCCGTTGTTTTCATTGTAAATAAAATAACAGAAGGTGTACTGGTCATTCTGCATGTTAACCCGGACGAAAAGGCAAATGCCATGACTGAACATGAACTGCGTACTCTCGTCAATGTAGGTGAAAAAGACGGCGTCATTGAAAACGAAGAAAAACAGATGATCTACAATGTGTTTGATTTTGGCGATTCAACTGCAAAAGATGTCATGATTCCCAGAATCGACATGACCTTTATAGATATCAATTTTTCCTATGATGAACTTATGGCGGTCTTCAGTGAAGATATGCATACCCGTTTTCCGGTTTATGAGGACAACACTGATAACGTAATCGGTATTATCAATATGAAAGATCTTCTTGTTTATCCAAAGGACAAACCTTTTTCAATCCGCAACATCCTGCGTGAGCCTTATTTTACCTATGAATACAAAGCTACAGCAGACCTGATGATTGAAATGCGTAAAGCATCCGTCAATCTGGCAATCGTTCTGGACGAATACGGTGCCACAGCGGGTCTGGTCACATTGGAAGACCTGTTGGAAGAGATCGTAGGTGAGATTCGCGACGAATACGATGAGGATGAAGTCGAAGATATTAAAGAAATCCAGCCTGAAAGAGAATATGTTGTTCAGGGTTCTGCCAAACTGGATGATATCAACGAAGCCCTCCATATTAATCTGGAATCTGAAGATTATGATTCTATTGGCGGATATATTATTGAACAGCTTGACTGCCTTCCCAAAGAGGGTCAGTCTGTCACACTTGAAAGTGGCATCCGCCTGGTTGTTGACCGTCTGGACAAAAACAGAATCGAACTTGTCCACATCTGGCTTCCCGAGAAGAAAACCGAAACAGAAGAACAGCCGTAACTGTCATCTCTCCAGCATCAGTGAAAATTGTTTCACGATTCTGGAGAGTTCTCCTGTAACCGCATCAATTCCTTCTTCGTTCTTTTTCCAGTTTTCTCTGGTAATTCCATCTGCATTCACAGGCACCACATAAAATTCTGTTTTCGGATACAAGAGCTGATAATACATCAGACATCTTCTTGCATGGTAAGATTTGCAGCACAAAATCGCTCTTTCTATTTCCAGTTCTGCATGATCTGTCACCTGTCTGGAATAAATTGCGTTCTCATAAGTAAAGGTTGCCTGGTCTTCTTTCAGGATTTTCTGATCCGGAACTCCGTTTTTTATAAGAACATCCCTGAGAAATTCCCATTCTGTTCCATATTCCTTATCATATACATTGCTTTTTTCAAGAACGCCTGAAAACTTTCCATTTACTACGCTGTATTTTCCACTGGGCAGAATCCAGTCCGCCATCCCTTTCTTAAACAATTCTGCTGCTTTTTCCGCCATCTGCGGATAACCATTTCCAGGGACAAAAATAATATCAGATTTTTCCGGCTTGTTTTCTGCAAAAATAAACTCTTCTGAACTTTTTAAAAATTTTTCATATACGTCATTCATCATTACTAACTCCTCGTTATCTGTTTTTTCTACAGCACCTCTCAAATAATGCGTTTGTAACAGTCCAACAAAAATTCACGCTCTGATGAACCGGAACAATATGCATTATTTACGAAGATTTCTATAGATAGATACAGTGTACCATATTTTTTCTATTAACGTACAACCAAGTTAATTCTTAAAACTATATCCCCCACTGCTTATGTTACTGTTCACTCTGTTCACAGCAACACGCTTCGCGATGCACAGACTTCCAATATTTCCAGAAGGCTATTTTGTCACAATAACCGTACTGTAACCATCATCCCTCAGTCTCTGCTCCATATTTACTGCATTACCAATCTGCTGATAGGCACCTGTCTGAACTTTATACAATCCGTTTTCATGTAACATAAAAGAGGGATAACCTTTTTCCAGTAACTGATATAACATACGGTCCGCATTCTCTTTTTTTCTGAACGCTCCAGTCTGCACTCTGTAATAAAGCGGTTCCTGCACTGTTTCCTCATCCAGGCTTCCAAGAATCGCATCTGCAATTCCCTGAGCTATATCGCTAAACTTGTTATCAAACAGTTTATTATCTTCTTCGGAATTGATAAATCCGGTTTCTATTAAAAGAGCCGGCATCCTGGTTCGTCTGAGGACCACAAGTCCCGGCCGCTCTTTTACACCGATTTCGCGGAATCCCACTTCTCCCAGAGCTCCCAGAATATTCTCAGCCATCTGATATTTAATCCCGCTTTTATCATAAATCAAAACTTCCGCTCCATTATACTGATTTTCCTTTGGGCTGCTGTTTCGATGAAATGAAATAAAGTAATCTACTCCTGCCTGATTTGCAAGCTGTGCCTTCTCAAAAGGTGTCTGATAGACATCACCGGTACGGGTATAAGAGATATCAATCCCTTTATTTTTTAAAATCTCACCTACCGCAAGAGCAAGTTTAAGATTGTCATTCTTTTCCTGTCTTCCCTTATATACGGCTCCCGGATCCTGACCTCCATGTCCGGCATCCAGCATGATTGAATATGCCATGACGACACTCTGCTTTCTTCATATACTCTTTATACTATATGAATTAAAAATATAATTGTGCAGGTCGCTTGACTTTTTCACACTAAAGCGTTATACTTTAAAACGTCATAGTCGAATAGCCCGATGACATTATCCGAATCATTTACCAGTACTGCTTTCCCTGCAGAAAATCTTTCGGATTCAGGTAAGTTTTATATTATCAAATAATAAACGCAATTCTTACCTGACTTAATTTAAACATTATATTAGGAGGATATATCATTATGAAAAGAAAAGCATTAGCAATCACTCTTGCAGCAGCCATGGCTATGGGAACCTGCGCAGTAACAGCAAGTGCTGCTGACGGAGACAAATATACAATCGGTATCTGTCAGCTTGTACAGCACGAAGCTCTCGACGCTGCGACACAGGGATTCAAGGATGAAGTCACCAAAGA
>OHAI01001579.1_pt1 | contig 17555 bp, 10 predicted proteins | sample 1577091 | NCBI WGS metagenome assembly OHAI01 (sample SAMEA3541548, study PRJEB24748) | human gut metagenome | biome: human gut; feature: human-associated habitat; material: faeces | place: China | collected 2012
GTCCACTCTCTTGTTGTAATGATCTTATGGCAGCATTCCTCAAAATATGCCTTATCCTCCATAGATGCCACACCAGCTGCAATGGTAGTACGATCCATTGTATAGGAGTTAAAAGAATATTTCACATCATTGAGATATTTGATCAGCTCCGGATTTCCGAAGGCATATCCGATACGCATGCCTGCCAGGGATCTGGACTTGGAGAAGGTCTGCACAACAAGCAGATTATCATATTTTTCGATCAGCGGCAGTGCGGATGCTGCTCCGAAATCCACATACGCCTCATCTACGATCACGATACTCTCCGGATTCTTTGCCACGATCTCCTCGATCTCGGAAAGAGGCATTTCTACGCCGGTCGGTGCATTTGGGTTAGGGAATACGATCCCACCGTTTTCACGGAAATAATCTTCCTTACGGATATGGAACTCCTCATCCAATGCCGGGCGTTCATATGGGATCCGTAAAAGATCTGCCCATACATCATAGAAAGAATAGGTGATATCCGGGAACAGGATCGGTTTCTCTGAATTAAAAAATGTGAGAAAACACATAGCCAGTACATCATCGGAACCAACGCCTGTAAATACCTGCTCGTCCTTCAGTCCGTAGAACGCGGCAATACTGTGTACCAGGTCTCCTGCTGTCGGATCCGGATAAAGTCTCAGGGTATCGGCATCAAGGGCCTTCAGCGCCTTCTCCACACCCGGAGCCGGTGAATATGGATTCTCGTTTGTATTCAGTTTGATCATGCCGCTCTCATTTGGCTGCTCGCCAGGAGTATACGGCACTACTTTTCGTATATTAGCTTCCCATGGTTTCATGCTGTGCTTAACCTCCTATCATATTCTTTTGCTATTGTACTCACTGAGAGGACATTTGTCAAAGGGTAATACCACCTGCTGGGAAACAAAAAGACACCCGTACCGGGTTACAGAGTACGGGTGTCTGATATATTCTTCTTAATGAAGGGCTGTTTTGGTTCGTATCAGGCGCTTAAGATCAGATACGTGCTACGCCTGTTGCTTTTGCTGCCTCTGCTACTGCTTTTGCGACAGCCGGTCCGACTCTCTTGTCGAATGCCTTCGGAATGATATACTCCGGAGAAAGCTCCTCATCTGTGATCAGATCTGCAAGAGCCTTGGAAGCTGCGATCTTCATCTCATCGTTGATATCGCTTGCTCTTACGTCAAATGCACCACGGAAGATTCCAGGGAATGCAAGAACGTTGTTGATCTGGTTCGGGAAGTCACTTCTTCCTGTGGAGATAACCTTTGCTCCGCCTGCTTTTGCGTCATCCGGGAAGATCTCCGGTGTCGGGTTTGCGCATGCGAAGATGATGGCATCTTTGTTCATTGTCTTAACCATCTCTGTTGTCACTGCTCCAGGAGCGGAAACACCGATAAATACATCCGCGCCAACCAGCATCTCTGCAAGAGATCCCTGTTTCTTCTGAAGGTTTGTGAGCTTGCTCATCTCTTCCTTAACCGGGTTCATTCCTTCTGTACGTCCCTCATAGATGGCACCCTTTCTATCGCAGAGTGTAACATCCTTGAAGCCTGCTTTCAGAAGAAGTCTGCAGATAGAGATAGCAGCTGCACCTGCACCGTTCATAACGATACGAACATCCTCTTTCTTCTTTCCGACAACCTTCAGAGCGTTTGTCAGACCTGCAAGTGTGATAACTGCAGTTCCGTGCTGATCATCGTGGAAGATCGGAATATCACATTTCTCTTTCAGTTTTTTCTCGATCTCAAAGCATCTCGGAGCGGAGATATCCTCAAGGTTAACACCACCGAAGGATCCGGAGATCATGTAAATAGTATTTACGATCTCGTCTACATCATGGCTCTTAATGCAAAGCGGGAATGCGTCTACATCACCGAATGCCTTGAAAAGCACACATTTACCTTCCATTACAGGCATACCAGCTTCCGGTCCGATGTCACCAAGACCAAGAACTGCGGAACCATCTGTTACAACAAGACACATATTCCATCTTCTTGTAAGTTCGTAGGATTTATTGATATCTTTCTGGATCTCAAGGCAAGGCTGAGCTACACCTGGTGTATATGCAAGAGAAAGGTCGTCTTTATTCTCAACCGGAACTCTTGTAACAACCTCGATCTTACCTTTCCAATCTCCGTGCAGTCTTAATGACTCTTTTGCATAATCCATTTTCTTTTCCTCCTTGGATAATTATGATATATTTCATTTCAAAAGGATTACCTGAATTAATAATTACCATTGAAGAATTTACTGTCCTTCGGAAGCTCATAGCCTTCAAAATAAGAGCCAAAATCAAGCTTCAGATAACTGCAGAGATCAGCAAGCTCTACCATGGTATTGTCGTTGACCGGAATGCCATTCTCTTTTCTGTCTTTTTCAGCAGCTACCTCTTTCTCGCCGTGTGTATAGATCCTGTCCTGACCGTCTGCCTTCGGACTCTCCCGAAGTGCCTCAAGATATTCTGAAAAATGCTTGCGGATTGCATCCGGATCTCCGAATGCCGCCGGGTTGATCGCCATAAATCCATGGCAGATACCGGTCTTATCCGGGAATGTACAGCATTTGTCAGAGGTAACGCCCATGGAAAGAATAGAGCTGAACAGCTCACAGAGCATTCCATAGCCATATCCCTTATGGCTTCCGCTGACTTCCTCGTTTCCACCAAGAGGCATGATCCCGCCGCCCTTCTTGGCTACGATGTTTGCAAGTACATCCGGTGCATTATTGCTGGCATGACCGTTTTTGTCAAGTGCCCAGCCATCCGGAAGAGGCTTGCCCATCTTATTATACATTTCCAGTTTACCTCTGGTTACAACTGTCGTAGAACAGTCAAAGAAAAACGGATACGGATCTGCAGGCATAGCGACTGCGATCGGGTTGGAGCCCAGCATAGCCTTTCTTCCGAAGGTCGGTACCATGATCGCCTCGGAGTTGGTACATGCCATTCCAAGAAGTCCTTCATGACAGGCCATGTTCGCATAATATCCTGCAATACCGAAATGGTTGGAATTTCGTACACTTACGATTCCCACACCAGTTGTCTTTGCCTTCTCAATTGCCTTTTCCATGGCAAAATGGCTGATCAGCTGGCCCATTCCATTATGTCCGTCTATCACGGCAGAAATCGGTGTCTCAAAAACAACTTCCGGTTTCGCCTGGGGATGAATAGTCCCCTTCTCGATTCCTTTATGGTAACGAACCATCCTCTGCATTCCGTGGCTCTCGATTCCATACAGATCAGCAGTCAGAAGAACATCTTTAATGATGCTTCCTTCTTCCTCAGAAAAGCCAAACGCTTTGAAAACGTCTCCGCAGAAATGGTTCAGTGTGTCATAACTCCATTTTACATATCCCATGATCGTAAGTCCTTTCTCCTGATATTTCCGGCAGGTTACTGCCATAATACCAAACTTTTTTGGTATTACCAATACAGTCCCTATTATAGCACTCGGTCTTACCAAAATCAATAGTGGTCTTACCAGATCAACGGGATTTTTACTGAAATTTTATTTAATTTTTGTCAGGTGGATCAGCGATGAAATACAAGGCTGTTCTCACCCTGCTGCTGTGCGATCTCAATTATATATTTCTCAATGGTTTCCATATGTTCGCGCATCAGCTTCTCCGCCTGGTTCCGGTCTCCGGAAATAATGGCTTCCACCAGTCTTCTGTGCTGGTCATCCACCTCAAGAGCGGAATTATGTTTCTGCATAATATAGGCTCGGGTACCGGAAATGATCTCCTCTGTCAGCTGTGCTGCCGCATCCAGAACATTATAGATCATAGGATTTCCTGCGATCCTGCCGATCTTCGTATGAAGCTTCTTATCAAGACCTGCACGAGCTTTCTCATCCTCTGCGCTCTCCAGCTGTGCCAGAATGGAACGCAGATCTAATGCGTCCTTCTCCGTACAATTCCCGGCTGCAAGAAGAGCAGCCTCCTGCTCCAGCGCAGAACGAAGCTCCTGCACCTGCTGTACATGGCTGTTATTCAGCTGAAAAAGAAGGGCCAGTGGTGCAGAAAGCCACTGATCCATATTCTCGGTGATATAGTTGGCTCCGCCGCGGACCGTTGTGACGATTCCCATCAGTTCCAGTGCCCGCAGGACTTCACGGACAGCAGGTCTGGAAACTCCCAGTGATTCTGCCATAACACGTTCCGCAGGTAAAGTGTCCCCCGGCTTCAGTTCTCCGTGCCGGATATTGTCTATGATCTGTGTTAATATTCCGTCAAATGCCCGTTCCTCTGTAATCTTTGTAAACATGTCGTCCGTTTCGGCCGCCTTCCTTTTTTATTGTGTTGTCTTTAAAAGTCCCGGAATGTATTAATATCTGTGCAATTTGACTATCTACGCACCTTCTTTTGGGACTTTTATGGTAAATATTATACTGTAATTTACCAATTTAATCAATAGTAAATAAGCAATTGGTCAGACAAACTATCACTTTATCCCATTATTGAGAATATTTTCCACTTCCTCCATCTGACCCAGAAGCATTTTCTGGCGGTCGTCAAAAAGAAGACCTTTATTATGCCTGTAATATTGGTCAGAACCGTTCTCCCGAATGAACCAGAGACTATAATAGTTGGCATTCAGTTCTGTGATAAATGCCACCATTTCCTGACTGTCCCCAAAGGCAGCTTCCATAAAGTCGAAAACGTTCTGAAGAGTAAAGGATATTTCGTCGGTTCGGTTTTCGTAGGCTTCGGTTTCGGATTCAAAGAGGGCTTTCACAAACTCATAGTTCCTGTTTGACGATAGAACTTCCGATTCTGCTGCAGCACTTCTGCCTCCTGCCGGCTCTGAACCTGATCCGGTTTTATCTGATCCGGTTGATTCCGAAGCTGATTCCAATCCGGACGCATTTTCAAAGAATGACACAACACGTTTCTGTATACGCTCCTGCTGTTTTGTAAGAAGCTCACTCTTTTTGTCCTTTTCAAGATCCGCCTCTGCTTTTTCCAGGAGATTTTTTGCTGTAAGGCCGTCCTGATTTTCTCTGAAGTACACCATATAATCATACAGTTTCGTGAGATAGGCATCAGTAAGACAGCATTCTGTAAAAAGCTCGCCGAGTTTTCCATTAAGAAGGCTTACAATACTCAAATGCTCGTCCAGGGAAGCTGTGTGAATCTTGCCCAGAGTGATGGAATCCCACTTTCCTTTCAGGATGTCTTCCACCTTATAGTCCGTTCTGTACTTATAATAAAGAGCCAGATAGCTGGCAAAATCTTTCGCGATCATCTTATGCTGGATGTACTGGCTGACCACCTCCCGGTCTACGGTTTTTCCAAGGATCTCATAAACCTGGATCAGACGGGAAAGATCCTCCCAGCCTCTGGCTGTTGCAAAAATCTTTCCATCTACAGTATTCTCCACCCTGTAGAAATTTTTTCTGCGAAGCTCCAGATAGGAGATCACCGCCGGATGAATTCCCTGCTGATAGGCGTATTCCTTCCACACATCAAAGTCTGCCTCCACATCGATCTTCTTGATACGGTCCAGAGTGACCACATCGAATTCCCGGACGGATTTGTTATATTCTGGCGGATTGCCTGCTGTGACGATCACCCAGCCTTCCGGCACCTTCTGGTTTCCGAAGGTTTTTCCCTGAAGGAACTGCAGCATCATCGGCGCCAGTGTTTCAGATACGCAGTTGATCTCATCAATGAACAGGATGCCTTCTTTCAGACCTGTTTTTTCCATTTTGTCGTAAACGGACGAAATGATCTCACTCATGGTATATTCCGTGACAGAAAATTCTTCCTCACCATAATTCTTTTTTACAATAAAAGGAAGTCCCACAGCACTCTGCCTGGTGTGGTGGGTAATGGTATAGGAAACAAGAGCAATCCCGCATTCCCTTGCTATCTGTTCCATAATCTGTGTCTTTCCGATTCCCGGAGGGCCCATAAGAAGGATCGGTCTCTGTCGGATCGCCGGGATCCGGTACTCACCGAATTCGTCCTTTGAAAGATATGCTTCTATGGAATCTCTGATCTCCTGCTTTGCTCGTTTTATGTTCATGGTATTCTCCTTTTCACGGCATATAAAAAACTGCCTGCAGGATTCTCCGCCTAAAACGGGTTGCCTTGCGCGACATCTACAAAAAATATGCCTGAATCCAATGATAAATCGAAAATTGAATTCAGGCAAGTTTTTCACTACTATATATTTTTTTTATTCTGCTGTCAGTGTGTGTATCAGGTTCAGAATACGTCCCGCACACATTCTGACAACTTCTTCCGAAAGCTTTCCGTCTTCAAAAGCTTTTCGGATATTTTCTGCGTCGTCTGCATTACCAGGCATGATAATATCATTTCCTGCTGTCACGCATTTCCACGGAATACTTCCATCTTCCGGAACCGTTGTATTCCAGTCTGACATGATCACACCGTCAAATCCCCATTCTTTTCGGGCAATGGCTGTACAGAGATCAACACTGTTTGCAACATGGACACCATTCAGTAAATTATAGGAAGACATGATTGCCACTGGTCTGCTTTCTTTAACTGCAATCTCAAAACCACGCAGGTAAATTTCCCTCAGGGCACGTTCTGATACCTGTGCATCTACGCCCATACGATTATCTTCCTGATTGTTGCAGGCAAAATGCTTAACGGTAACACCGCAGCCAGGTCTGCTCTGCACTCCTTTTGTCATGGCTGCTGCCATGGTTCCGGAAAGCAGCGGATCTTCGGAATAATACTCAAAATTTCTGCCGCACAGAGGGTTTCTCTGAATATTAAGACCAGGTGCTAGCCAGAGATCTATGTGGAATTCTTCCATTTCTTCTGCAACTGCTATTCCAACTTTTTCCACAAGGGCAGTATCCCAGGTCTGAGCCAGTGCAGTTCCAACCGGAAATGCCGTACAGAACTGATAATATCTGTCTGCGTTTTCGTGAGTCTCATCTGTTCTCAGGTATCCGTTTTCCAGAGATCCAAGGACACCGATTCCATATACTGTGTCTGTTTCTCTGTCTACTTCATAATTCTGCTGAAGTCTCAGTCCTGCCGGCCCATCGGCCATGATCAGTGGGGAAACGCCATATTGCTCATAAAGAGCAGCCGTGGTCTCACCGGCAGAGCCAGGAACACGGATTCCTGCCGCCCCCAGATTACTGGAGATTCCAGCAATATTTCCATAAAACAGCGGGAGCAGATCCTTTGCAGGAATCTTATTTTCCGGTTGGCAGGTGCATTCTGTTCTCTTCTCTGGTTCAGGATAATAGATATATCTTCCAATCTTCTCATTCTCTGCCTTCTCTTTCCATTTCAGAGTTCTGGCAGAAAGATTCTGGCGGTCATAAACTTCTTCAATAATATCAGTCTGATTCTCAAGGATATTCGTTTTATCCAGGATCACACTCTCCGGCACTTCAAGCATTGCAGCCAGCGTAAGCGATGCAATGCTGTTTCCGACCCAGACAGCATAATAACCTTTTTCAGCAATCCAGGCATGCTGCTCTTCAGAAAAATATGCCAGTGTCTTTCTGTCGATCCTGATTTTCAGCAGTTCTTTTTCCCCCGGCTTCAGAAGTTTTGTTTTTGCAAAGCCAGCCAGTCGACGGTATTCCTTCCCTGATTCATCCTGTGGAAGAGACACATAGACCTGCACGACCTCTTTTCCCGAAAAAGTTTCTCCTGTATTCGTTACCTCTGCTTCAACTTCAACGCCATCCCCTGATGTTTTCATCCCATGGAAGCGTATCTGCATTTCTGTGTAAGAAAGTCCATATCCAAACGGAAACAGCGGTTTTACACCAAAAGTATCAAAATAACGATATCCTGTATAAATTCCTTCCTTGTACTCTTCTCTTTCAAGCTTGCCATTAAGATAGCTGTATTCCTCTGCACACGGATAATCCTCATACCTTCTGGCCCATGTTGCAGTCAGCTTGCCGCCTGGAGTTACCTTTCCCAGAAGGACATTGGCGAGGGCAAGTCCGCCTCTTTGTCCAAGCTGGGAAATATTCAGGACAGCACAGATATTTTCTGTTTCTTCCAGAATATCTGTCAGTTCTACCGGACCGCCGGAATTCAGGATAAGTACTGTAGGAATCTTCTGTGCATCAAGGAACCGGATATCCTCCCGCTCCCGTCTGCTCAGATAATAATCTCCCTCGACCCTGCGCCTATCCTTTCCCTCACCGGAAATCCTGCTTACCACATAGATTGCTGTCTGGGCATCGACAGTATCTTCTGCTGTGACTGCACGGCCTTCCGGCATTGCAAAGGGATTTTCCGCATAGGCATCAAAAGGATTTTCCACAAACTTTGCTTCTTCCAGTATTTTTTCTTTCCATGCCCGGCGTGCTTCTGCGTATATTGACTCATAATTGGCCAGCCATTTCTCGCTTACGATCTGAATACCGTTTTCTTTCAGTCCCTGATAAATAGAAATGTTACTTCTGTTATTCACATCACCGGAACCTGTTCCGCCTTTCACTGTCTTTCCCGCACCGGCGCCGTATAAACCTATTTTCGTGGAAATATTCAGAGGGAGTGTTTTTTTATCATTTTTCAGCAGTACAATACCCTCCTCTGCTACTTTTTCCGAAAGAAGACCGTTTCGTATTTCACGGTCTGACATGCTGTGTTTCTTTGTTCCGCTGTGTTTCCATTTCTTAACTGTCATATCTTACCTGCTACCTTTTGTTATTCTTTTACGCCTCCAAGTGTCACTCCTGCGATGATAAACTTGGAAAGAAGGAGATATACGATAATGATCGGCACAATGGCAACTGTGATCATCATGTAAATCTTACCCATATCAAAATTCATATAATCTGCTCCACGAAGTGTTGCAATCAGGATTGGAACAGTCATCTTGCTTTTAGACTGGATAACCAGAGCAGGAACGAAATAATTGTTCCAGGAGCCTACAAATGTAAAAATCGCCTGTACAGCGATTGCCGGCTTCATGATTGGCAGGACAATACTGTTGAAAGTACGGAATTCTCCGGAGCCGTCAATTCTGGCTGCTTCTACCAGCGACATCGGCAGTGAGGACTGCAGATAGCTGTACATAAAATAGAATACGGCCGGTGACGCAACAGACGGAATGATCAACGGAAGCAGGGAATCATATAATCCCATCTTTGTGATCAGACGAAGGAAGCCCATTGCAGTTACCTGTGTCGGCATGACGAGGATCGCCATGATAAATGTAAACGCTACATTCCTTGCCTTGAAATCATAGGCATAAAGACCATATGCTGTCAGTGAGGAAAAATATGTACATAATACTGCACTGCATCCGGACACGATAATACTGTTAAGAATTCCCCTGAACATCGGAAAGCTTCCGTCATTTGCAACATTCATCAGGTTTTTCCAGAAATATTTTCCAGGAAGAGCAGAAAATCCCTTCTGAAGCTCTGCATGAGAATGAGACGCATTCACGATCAGTACATAAAAGAAAAAGAGACACATAAAGGAAAGAATAATAAGTACCACATGTGCCACGATACTTCTGATCCTGCTGGCTGTCTTATCTTTCATCATTTTGTTTTTCTCCTTTCTGCTCTTGCTCTCTTTTTCGCTGCTTTCTTAGATCCGTCCGGATCATTGTCGTTAGTCATACGATATACAAAGAAGCAGAGGATTGCACTGATAATAAACAGGTATACAGACAATGCTCCGGCCATACCATAATTCTTGCTCTTCAGATGGCTGTTCAGGAACATAATCAGTGTCATGGATGTTCTGTCCGGATTACCCTGTCCGTTTGTGAGGATCTGCGGTACATCAAACATCTGAAGGCCACCGATGATGGAAGTGATCAGAGTATAGGAAAGAATCGGACGAATCAGTGGAAGCGTAATATAGAAGAAACGCTGAATGCTGTTGCATCCGTCCAGATCCGATGCTTCAAAAACATCCATACTGATTCCCATTACTGCTGCCATCAGCATGATGGTCGTGTTTCCGAACCACATCAGGAAATTCATGAAACCTACCAATGATCTTGTTCCCAGAACAGAGCCCAGAAAATCAATCGGTTCCTTTATCCAGCCCAGTGAACACAAAATGGAGTTTACAGGTCCGTTTGTGGAAAACATGGTAAAAAACAGAAGTGCAAATGCTGATGCCATGATCAGGTTCGGCAGATAAATTACAACCTTAAAAAACTGCTTGCCATGAAGCTTCAGCCTGGCATCAGTAAACCAGCATGCAAGCACCAGTGCAACAACGATCTGCGGAACAAATCCGATCACCCAAAGGATCAGTGTATTCAGTCCGTATTTCAGCATGTCAGAATGCAGAAGACTGACATAATTGGCAAGTCCTACAAAATTAGGACCAATCTGCTTGATTCCAGAACGGAAATATTCAAAAAAGCTGTATCTCACTGTATCAAACAGCGGAATCAGCGAAAAGATAAAATAGATCACAAAAAACGGAAGAATAAATATGTATCCCCATTTTCCGTAATTAACGCTCTTTTTCTTCATAATGCTCTTCCTTTCCAGCAAACTGCAGGATCCAAAGATCCTGCAGCATCAACAATTATCCTCATGTGGTATTTATTCCGGCCACTGGATCTCTGTGATCTCCGGATAACGCTCCTGAATAGCTGTCTCAAAGTTGGCTTTTGCTTTGTCAAAGTCTACTTTACCCTGGAAGTAATCACTGAAAGCGTTCTGGATCAGCTCTACACAACCCTGGTCATATGCGGAAAGCGGTGCGATCTTGATATTCTCTGCAACCGGTGCAAAATACTCAAACGGGTTCTGTCCACCAAGGAAATCAGATGCGAAATCTGCATTTGTAGCTGCATCTTTCATACCGGATTTTGTATTTGTAAAATCAGAGTATTCTTTGGAAATCTTAAGAAGATTATCCTGATTTCCCGTCATTGCCAGGATAATATCTTTGACATGTTCCGGATTATCTGTTCCTGTTGCAGCCTGAATGTAAGAGCCACCCCAGTTGTATTCCTGCGGAGGATTTGTAACAGCCCAGTCACCTTCTGCTCCATCCCAGTTTGGTTTCAGAGTAAAGTCGATACCCCATGCCGGGAAGAGGAATGCGAATACCTTGGACTCAGAACTCATTGCCTTGTTCCAGTCATCGTTCCACTGACCTTTTACAGTTTTGTTAAGATAACCTGCATCCAGCCACTCTTTGGAATCTTTTACCCAGTCCATGATCTTTGAATCTACTTTGATCACAGAATCACCGGACTCTACCCACGGATTCTCAATGCTGTTTCCATATAAACGAAAAGTGTCTGCATAAGAAGCAAATGTATAATATCCTTTTTCTTTCAGCTGAGCTGCTGATTCTTTGGCTGTATCCCAGTCTTTCATCTTCTCGCCAACTTCTTTCGGGTCATCAGTACCGAAAACATCTTTCGCAATGTCACGACGATATACAAGGACACCCGGGCAGCACTGCCATGTGGCGCCTCTCTGTACTCCATCCGCATCAGAAGCTGTTGTTTTCGTGAAATCATACTGATCTGCAAGATCCTTGTCCGGATCAATGCCAAGATCAGTAAGAGGCATTGCAACATCTGCATCTTTGTCTGTATATTTGAATACATAATCTGTCTCAGAAAGGAATATGTCTACCTTATCATCTGCACTTGCATCAGCCTGGTTGAGAAGTGCCTCATCCAGTTTCTGCTGATATACGCCATCCTGGTTCGGATTTACGACCCAGTGGATCTCTGTACCATCTTTCAGTTTTGTAACTGTACCATCTTTGGAAGTGGACTCTACTTCCGGATAAACAGCTTCCAGTCTCTGACGGAACTCATCATTCCAGGAATAAATATTGATCACTTTTCCCTCATCCGATCCTTTTGCAGATACACAGCTTACATTTGCTGCCATCATTCCACAAACCATTGCTGCTGCAAGGATCATAGATACCGCTCTTTTTTTCATAGTATAAATCCTCCTTTTTCTGTAGCATCCCCGATGCTTTACCTTTGATGATAAAAATATACCATTTTTTTATCTGCGATTATATTATTAATCTTAACAAAATGTCAGATTCATGTCATAATATAAGAAACCAATACATTCCTTAAACACCAACATATAAGGAGGATATCAATATGTCCATTTCCCAAGACTGGATTACTAATGAACTGGAAGATACAGAACTGGAAGCTCTTCATCGCTCTCCCTCTGTGGAATATTCTTTTTACAATGCCGTAAGAGCCGGTGATATGGAAGCTGTAAACAAAAACTGCGAGGAAGACTCTTTTCTTCATCTGAAGGGAACCGGTATCCTCTCCAAAAATCCTCTGACCAACCTGAAGTATCATTTCGTTGTCACTACTGCCATGCTCACCCGTTACTGTATTGACGGTGGACTAGAGTCTGAACAGGCATATCGTCTCAGCGATTTTTACATTCTGAAAATGGATTCCTGCACCACTGTACGCCAGATTGCAGATCTGCATCATATTATGGCCAGAGATTTTACCGGAAAAATGATCCTCCAGAAAAAAAGCTCTATTCTTTCCAGACCGGTCATGCAATGCATGGACTATATTTACGGTCACATTAAGGAGCGTATCACCATTCAGGATCTGTCAGAACATACCGGACTCTCTCCCAGTTATCTGTCCAGAGTATTCAAACAGAATCTTGGAGTATCCATAAGTGATTACATCCGCGAGAAAAAAATCGAAAAAGCCACTCACCTGCTCCGATACTCTGATAAAGCAGTCGTTGATATCGCCAATTATCTGAATTTCTCTTCACAGAGTCATTTTATCCAGATCTTTGAAAACTTCACCGGCCTTACCCCAAAGAAGTACCGTGACAAATATTACAAATCCATGTGGTAAACATCCTTATTATTATGGCTGATATTTTTTATCAGCATCAAAAACGACATCCCGCAGCTTTTTTACAACTGTGGGATGCCGTTTTCCTATTGATACTTCTGTTTCTGTAATTTAACAATTATGTATAACCGATTTCTGTTACATCAGTTCCACTTTGATCCTGTGTGTTTCTTTTACAGAAAGCTTTTCGAGCAGTTCCCGATCTATACGTACACAGGTACTCTGTTCGTTTTTCATTTCCTTTTCATCGCACCATACTGTTTTTATTTTATATTCTGAAGGAAGTTTTTTCTCCAGATTGCAGATACAGATCTCCAGCTTTCTTCCGGCAAATTCCATAGTAAGAGATGCCTGTCCATTCTCATTATACTGCTCCGGCATCAGTGCCGGCGCGATCACCAGATCTCCAAGATCTCCTCTGACCCCAAATACCTCTGTGATCATGGTCAGCATATACCAGCTTGCAGCACCGGTAAGATATGCATACAATCCTCTTCCCTGATTATCAAAATATTCCGGAATTCCAGGATACATCCTGCTGTTCTCAAAATCCATGGCAGCGTCCAGAAGCGTTTCCAGAACCTTATATCCTTCTTTTGCATAGCCATTTTTATACAGTGCATTGCCATACATAACAGCCATATGGGAAAATACCGCTCCGTTTTCCTTTTCTCCATAAGCAAACCCGAACATTCTTCCCAGATCAAATTTTTCTTCATGGAAATTGGTATTCAGGCGATATCCTCCTGCCTGACGGTCAAAAAGATATTTATCCGCACTTTTACAGATAGACTCAATCTGATCTTTCTGTGCGGTTTTACTCATGATCGCAAATACCTGACTGGTAAGCATCATACGTACCTGGCTGTTTTCTGCCCTTTCCACAGGACGTTTATGATCATCATAATATCCGTTGAACCAGCCGTTTTCTCCGTCTTTTACCCATTCTCTTCTGCGGATGTTTTCCATCATCCAATCTGCCTTTTCATCCAGATTCCGGCTAAGCTGGTCCAGACGGATCACAATAGTATTTCCGCTGATATCATGTGCACATTTTTCTGTGTACTGTCTCAGAAGCTGCTGTTTTTTCTCCGGGCTTTCATAAAGCTCACGGTCTCCGGTAAACAGGATTTCCATTTCTTCCGCAACTTCAATCCTGTCAAACATTTCCTTTTCCTGAAGTTTTCTCAGATATTCTGCGATGTTCTTCATATTTCCAGCATATGCACAGGTAAATGCCACACTCTCACCATTTTCCCATGCCATATCTATGGCATCGTTCCAGTCTGCCCCGTGAAGTTTCATCTCGTTGTGCTCTCCTACATCATAAAAAGCACAGAGATTTTCCAGCAAAATGTGTTCCAGAACCGTTCCGTAATAAATCTCACCGGATTCTGTTTTCTGATTTTCTCCATAGGCACTGCTCCATTTTTCATCATGCGCAGTTCCTCTTTTTGTCTGAAGATCCTTGAAATATGGAATCTTCTCAAAAAGGACATTCATATCCCCGGTCTGATCCATATAAAGCTGCGTTGTCACAAATGGCCAGAAAGCATGATCCATCCACACGCGGGCAATGTTGTTGCGGTCTGCGATAAATTCACCCTGTCTGTTTCCGATGATCGTGGCATTGGTTCCATCGATGCGTACTCCACCGTAATTATCGACGATCATCTGACGTACAACAGAAGGCTCCATGATCAGAAGTGCCAGACAGTCCTGCCAGAGATCACGCCAGCCTCTTCCACCTTTTCCATAATCATGATACGGGAGGAATGAACAACCGTAAATTCTTCTTAATATCGGCTGGAAACAGATCCATTTCAGATAATTATCTCTGTCCTCATCACCTGTCTCAAAAGAAACATTCACTTTTTCTGTCCAGTGTTTTTTTACATGTTCAAATTCTCTTGCAACCTGTTTTTCAGTTCTGTAAAACCGTGCAGTCTCCTCCGGCAGCTGATTTCTTTCAGATATTCCCGCTGTCACAACATATACAGCTGTTTCATGTGGTCTCAGAACCCTGGATGCAAAACGAATACCACCGACAGCTTCCTTTCCTTCAATTTCTGTTCCTGCCGGAACACCTTTTTTCTCTTCTCTGACCACCTCCGGAATCAGGAAAGAACCGCCTTCTCCGATAAACATTTCCACATCAGGATAAAAGCTTTCCGGTTCCGTTCCCTCGCCTTCAGATCCATATACAAAATATGTAGTATTATTCTTCTGATGACCTCTTTCATCAAAAGAAAGCACCGGTTTTACTTCAACACCGTACTCCGTTATTCTTATCCTGTGCAAAAGGGAAGTCACATGCCTGTGATCTCTGAGATTGTCTGCACTTCTTCCATATACAGGTATTACAGCAACCGGTGTGATCTCCTGTTCTTCCTCTTCAATATTGGTAATCTTTACAAGATGGACCTCCGCATCACCTTTCACTGTCACAAAAGACAAAATCTCTGACTGAAGTCCGTATTTCTCAGAAGTTCTGTGCAACTTCTGCCACATAAATCCGGCTTCCAGGCTGCTTTTATCCTGTTTATCAGTATATTTCTGAAATTCCTGTTCTGCCGAAACTCCGCATGCTGACCAGTAACCTTTTCCTTTTATCTTGCACCAGAAATTTCTGGTGTTTCGATTATTATGAAGATTCTCAATGCTTACCGGTTCCAGCAGAAAATGATTCTGATCCAGTTTGCTGTCTCCTCCCAGAGAAGGGGTGATCGCGGATTTCAATCCGTTTTCTCCGGCCAGAGGTATATATAAACCGCTGTAATTCTCCGGATTTTCTATGGAAAAGCTTCCATTTTTATCCTGAAATTTTATATATTTCATTCTGTGATCTCCTTCCTGCCAAAATAAAACGGTATTTATATTCCATTTTACTTTGTATTCATAAATGTGATCTCCTCGCAATTTATATCCATTATGTCATGACATATAGAATTCAATTTCTGTCTCACCGGTAAGTTTCTCCTGCGGAATATAATTACCCGGAAGTTCTTCTCCATTTACATAGAGTTTTTTACATCCGGCTTCCACATGTCCCGGATTCTTCACAGTGATATGGAGATGACATCCACGGAAATCCTTGCTTATCTCAAACTTCTCCCATTCTTTTGGAATCGATGGTGCTATACGTAAGCCATAGAAATCCGGACGCATGCCAAGAATTCCTTCTACACATCCTACCATCACAGTAGATGCTGTTCCTGTCAGCCAGTGCACATGAGATCGTCCGAAATTCGGGCTTGCTTTTCCTTCTGTAAACTGTCCATAGCAGTATGGCTCCAGCTGTCTGATCTCAGCCCTGTCATTCTGCGCTGCCGGAGCATTCTCCAGGAAATAATTAAATGCACGCTCACCATGTCCGCAAAGTGCTTCTGCCAGAATGAGCCATCCCTGTGACTGTGAAAAGATTCCCGCATTTTCCTTTGTTCCTGCATTGTAGATAACCGCAAGTGCTCCGTCGAAAGCATTTGCATGATATGGAGGATCCATAAGGATTGCACCGTATTCTGTATTCAATCTTTCATAAACCATTTGAAGGGCCAAATCTGCCTGCCGCTCTGTTGCAAGGCCGCTGATCACAGCCCAGCTCTGTGGATTCAGCCACATATTTGCCTCCGGGTCAGTTCTCTTTCCGATAACCTCTCCCCGCTCCGTAAAACCACGGATAAAACGATCTTCATTCCAACAGAGTTCCTGGATCAATTTTCCAAGCTGCTCTTGTTTTTCTTCCAGGTATTTTATATATTTTTCATCTTTTTTGTACTTTGCAAACTCTTTCAGGATAGTCATTGCATAATAGAACTGTAATGCAACGAAAGTAGATTCCCCATCCTTTCCAAGTCTCAGACAATCATTCCAGTCTGCATAAAGTCCGGCCGGCATTCCATGTCTGCCAAGATGGTTCATGGAGAAGTCAATAGCTCTTTTCAGATGCTCGTATACAGTTCCTTCATCCTTGTTTGCAAACGGGATCACTTCATCGATGAATGCAAAATTTCCTGTCTCTGAAATATATTTGTATACAGTAGGGAACAGCCAGAGTGCATCATCTGCGCGGTATGCCGGATGACCAGTTTCCTGTACATAGGACGCATCATCCGGTGTATCCTCATGTCCCGGATTATGTGTGAATTTCACAAGTGGAAGACCGCCGCCGTTATCTACCTGTGCTGACAGCATGAAACGGATCTTATCCAGTGCCATTTGGGGTGCAAGATGGATCACACCCTGGATATCCTGTACAGTATCACGGTATCCATATCCGTTACGAAGTCCGCAATAAGTAAAAGATGCTGCACGTGACCAGATAAATGTCATAAAACAGTTATATGCGTTCCATGTATTGATCATGGTATCGAATTCCGGACTTGGTGTTCTGATCTGAAAATGTGCAAGCTGTCCGTGCCAGTAACTGATCAGTTCTTCAAGCTCCACCGCGCATGTTTTTTCACAGTCTGCATAATGTGCTATAATCTCCGCTGCTTCATTATCCTCCTTCATTCCTGCCAGAAAAGCCATTTCCCGACTTTCTCCCGGTTCCAGAGTAATTACAGCTGAAAGAGCTCCACAGCTGTTTTCATTATAATTTCCCTCATTACATAATACACCGGCTTCAACCCCTGCCGGATTGTTGTATCCGTGATATCTTCCAAGGAATTTTTCCCTGTCACCACACCAGGAAGAAACCTTCTCTCCAGCCAGGCCGAAGAATCGGTTG
>OHAI01001581.1_pt1 | contig 17549 bp, 15 predicted proteins | sample 1577091 | NCBI WGS metagenome assembly OHAI01 (sample SAMEA3541548, study PRJEB24748) | human gut metagenome | biome: human gut; feature: human-associated habitat; material: faeces | place: China | collected 2012
TGAATGTTTTGTTGCTTTTCTTGAGCAACTCATACATTCTATCATATTCTCATTCATCTGTCAAGCACTTTTTTATTTTTCTTCTTTATTTTCCAAATAAGAGTGAAAAATATTACGGAGAAGGAGGGATTTGAACCCTCGCACCGCGCGAACGATCTACACCCTTAGCAGGGGCGCCTCTTCAGCCACTTGAGTACTTCTCCATAATGCCTAAATAAATGAAAATATTCAATTCCGTTGCACAGTAATGCACAACGCTTTATTATATTATCAAAAAGGCTGACTAAAGTCAAGTCTTTTTTTAATTATTTTTTCCATTTTTCTTTTGCAGTCTCATAAAGGTTATTTCCATCTTTATCTATAACTACAATAACAGGCAGATTCTCGATTTCTAATTTACGGATTGCCTCTGTGCCAAGATCATCGTAAGCAACTACATCTGCTTTTTTAATACATTTAGAAAGTAATGCACCTGCTCCACCTACCGCTGCAAAGTATACTGCACCATTTCTCTTCATGGCCTCTATAACTTCCGGAGAACGCTTTCCTTTTCCTACCATGCCCTTTAATCCCTTATCAAGCATTTCTGGAGTATACTTATCCATACGACTGCTTGTAGTCGGACCTGCAGAACCGATAATCTGTCCTTCTCTTGCCGGACTTGGTCCAAGATAATACAAAACATTCCCATTGAGTTCTATTGGTAATGCTTCCCCTTTATGCATACTTTCATACATTCTTTTATGCGCTGCATCTCTGGCAGTATAAATAATTCCGGACAGATATACATAGTCCCCTGCTTTTAAAGTATTGATATCTTCTTCAGAAAGTGGAACCTGAATTGTTCTATTCATAACTGTATACCTCCCCTTATAAACTTCTTACTGCGTGACGATTTACATGACAGCACATATTAACAGCAACAGGCAGACCTGCAATATGTGTAGGATACGTATTAATATTTACAGCTAATGCCGTAACAGTTCCTCCAAGTCCTGCTGCACCAATTCCAAGAGCATTGACTCTTTTAAGGACATCCTCTTCCATTGCTTTTATAGAAGGAAGATCAGAATGTGTTCCTACAGGTCTTGTCAACGCCTGCTTCGCCATGAGAGCTGCTTTTTCAAAGGTACCGCCAATACCAACACCAACTACAACAGGTGGGCATGCATTAGGTCCTGCATCCTGTACAGCAGATACAATAGCATTCACTGCGCCTTCCATACCATCTGCCGGCTTAAGCATAAATACTCTACTCATATTTTCGCTTCCAAATCCCTTCGGTGCTACGGTAAGCTTAATATTTTCTCCTGGAACGATACTATAATGAATAACTGCAGGTGTATTATCTTTTGTATTTTCTCTGATAAAAGGATCATTTACTACTGACTTACGCAGATATCCTTCTACATATCCGTCATGTACACCTTTATTGATAGCATCTGCGAGAGAACCTCCCTCAATATGTACATCCTGTCCTACTTCCGCAAAAACGACAGCCATTCCAGTATCCTGACAGATTGGTATCTGTTCTTCTCCCGCAATAGCAAGATTCTCTTTCAACTGATTAAGAATCTGGCAGCCAAGAGGATTCTCCTCCTGGTCTGCCGCTTTATACAAAGCATTCTTCATATCATCGGAAAGATAGTAATTAGCTTCTATACACATTTCTTTTATGTTTCTGGAAATTTCGTCTACATGAATTGAACGCATCTTTTTACCTCTTATATTCAATGACATAACAACTGTGAAAAGCATTCTTATTAATCATTAAGAAAGCTTCTTTATATTTCTTCCTGTGTTGCTTCTTCCTCTGTGGATTGAGGCTCTGCTTCATCCTCTTCTACTTCTGCAAAATCCTCTTCCTCTTCAAATCTGACTTTTGCAACGCTGGCAACTTTAATACTGCTTTCTGAATCAATATTAATAAGTTTTACACCGGAGGTATTTCTGCCAATAACAGAAATCGAATCACTCTTCATCCGAATCACAATACCTTCTGTAGTAATCAGCATAATTTCTTCTTCCGGCTTAATTGTCTTCACACCGACAACATATCCTGTCTTGTCGGTGATCTTATAACATCTTAAACCTTTTCCACCACGATGCTGTACGGTAAATTCATCAAGAGGTGTTCGTTTACCCATACCTTTTTCAGATACGATCAATAAATCATCACCTTCAGAACGAATCTGCATTCCAACAACTTCATCTGTATCACCAAGATTCATTCCGATCACACCCATAGAAACTCTTCCGGTTTCTCGTACATCCTGGAGTTTAAATCGGATACACTGTCCTTCTTTTGATACAAGGAAAATATCCTCATTCTCATCTGTCTGCTTTACTTCAATCAGTTCATCGCCCTCTCGCAGGGAGATTGCTGCCAGACCGTTCTTTCGAATATTCTTATACTCATCAAATCCTGTTTTCTTTACAAGACCGTTTCTTGTAGCCATAACGAGGTAATGCTGTTTACCGTCTTCTAATAACGGGATGATCGCTGTAATCTTTTCTTCCGGCTGAAGCTGAAGAAGATTGATAATATTCACTCCTCTTGCCGTTCTTCCTGATTCCGGAATCTCGTATCCTTTGAGACGATATACACGACCTTTATTGGTAAAGAACATAATATAATTATGGGTACTTGTCATAAATAAATCTTCTATATGATCTTCATCAATGACATTCATACCACGTATTCCCTTACCACCACGATTCTGACTGTGGAAGTTATCCGGTGTCATACGCTTAATATATCCCAGTTTAGAGAAAGTAATAATCGCATCTTTTCTTGGAATCAATGCCTCATCACTTAAATCTTCCATATCCATCTCGATGGACGTCCTTCTGTCATCACCATATTTATCACGAATAAGAAGTATTTCTTCTCGGATTACTCCTAAAAGAACCTTTTCATCTGCAAGAATCGCTTCTAATTCCGCAATCTTTTTCTCAAGTTCATCATATTCGTTCTGAAGCTTTTCTCTCTCTAAACCTGTCAATGCACGAAGACGCATATCTACGATTGCCTGTGCCTGTGCCTGTGAGAATTCAAAACGTCTCATCAGATTATCTCTTGCTTCAGAAACATTCTTGGAGGCACGTATGATTTCTATCACTTCGTCAATATGGTCTAATGCTTTTAAAAGACCTTCTAAAATATGCGCTCTTTCTTTGGCTTTATTCAGCTCATATCTCGTTCTTCTTGTGACAACATCCTTCTGATGATCCAGATAATGTACAAGCATTTCTTTTAAGTTAAGAACCTTTGGCTGATTATCTACAAGCGCAAGCATGATGACTCCAAAAGTATCTTGAAGCTGTGTATGTTTAAATAACTGCTTTAATAATACATTGGCATTCACATCTTTACGTGTCTCAATACAGATACGCATACCGCTTCTATCAGATTCATCTCGTAATTCTGTGATTCCATCTACTCTCTTTTCTTTTACTAAATCAGCAATCTTTTCAATTAAACGTGCCTTATTTACCATATATGGAAGCTCGGATACGATAATTCTCTGCTTTCCATTCTTCATTGGCTCAATGTTTGTCACCGCACGTACCTTAATCTTGCCTCTTCCCGTACGGTAGGCCTGGTCAATACCCTTTCGTCCAAGAATAGCTGCCCCTGTCGGGAAGTCCGGTCCTTTTACGATTTCTAAAAGCTCATCAATATCCGTCTCTCTGTCTTCCTGTACTTGATTATCAATAATCTTTACGACACCGTCGATCGTTTCTCTTAAGTTATGCGGCGGGATATTCGTTGCCATACCTACGGCAATTCCCTGTGCTCCATTTACAAGAAGATTTGGAAACCTTGATGGAAGAATACTTGGTTCTTTTTCTGTCTCATCAAAGTTCGGTACAAAATCAACCGTATCTTTGTAAATGTCCGCTGTCATTTCCATGGAAATCTTAGATAATCTTGCCTCTGTATAACGCATGGCAGCCGCGCCATCACCGTCCACAGAACCAAAGTTTCCATGACCATCCACTAGTGGATAACGGGTAGACCAGTCCTGTGCAAGATTAACTAATGCACCATAAATAGAACTGTCACCATGAGGGTGATATTTACCCATTGTATCACCGACGATACGAGCACACTTTCTGTGAGGCTTATCCGGTCCGTTATTCAACTCAATCATAGAATAAAGAATTCTTCTTTGCACCGGCTTTAAACCATCTCGTACATCTGGAAGAGCTCTGGATACAATTACACTCATAGCATAATCTATATAAGATTTTTCCATGGTATTCTTTAAATCCACCTCATGGATTTTATCAAAAATATTACTATCGTCCATTCTATCCTCCTGTTAGATATCCAGATTCTGTACATACTTTGCATTGGCTTCAATAAATTCTCTACGTGGTTCTACACGATCTCCCATGAGAGTATCAAATGTCATATCCAATTCGGAAGCTGCATCATCATCCATATTTACGCGTAATAAAATTCTCTTTTCCGGATCCATCGTTGTCTCCCATAACTGAGATGCATCCATCTCACCAAGACCTTTATATCGCTGGATCTTATTGTTTCCGTCTCGTCCGATATCCGTCAGTATTGTATTTAACTCTTCATCACTGTAGGCATACCACACCTTTTTATTCTTCTCCACTTTATACAGTGGCGGCTGTGCCAGATATACATGCCCTTCTTTAATAAGTTCTGGCATAAAACGATATAAAAATGTAAGCAATAATGTTGCGATATGCGCACCGTCTACATCGGCATCCGTCATAATAATGATCTTATTATATCTAAGCTTTGTAATATCAAAGTCTTCATGAATTCCTGTTCCAAATGCTGTGATCATCGCACGTATCTCATTATTCACAAGAATCTTATCAAGTCTTGACTTTTCTACATTCAAAATCTTTCCTCGCAATGGAAGAATGGCCTGCGTTGCACGACTTCTTGCTGTTTTCGCTGAACCACCCGCAGAATCTCCCTCTACGATATAGATTTCGCAATTCTTTGGATCTTTATCTGAACAGTCTGCCAGCTTACCTGGAAGGCTCATTCCATCAAGCGCAGACTTTCTTCTCGTTAAATCTCTTGCCTTTCTTGCTGCTTCTCTTGCTCTTTGTGCAAGCACCGCTTTCTCACAGATCATCTTTGCGACATTCGGGTTCTGCTCTAAGAAATAAGTAAGCTGTTCACTTACTACACTGTCAACCGCACCACGTGCTTCACTATTTCCAAGCTTCTGCTTTGTCTGGCCTTCAAACTGCGGCTCAGGAATCTTGATGCTGACAATCGCAACCAAGCCCTCCCTGATATCATCACCGGTAAGATTCTGCTCATTATCCTTTAATAACTTATTCTTTCTTGCATAATCATTAAATGTCTTTGTAAGCGCACTTCTAAAACCGGCCAGATGTGTTCCACCTTCCGGCGTTGTAATATTATTTACAAAGCTGTAAACACCTTCGTTATAAGAATCATTATGCTGTAAGGCAACTTCTACGAATACATCGCCCTTCTTTCCCTCACAGTAAATTACGTCAGAATAGAGCACTTCCTTACTTTTATTCAGATATTCTACATATTCGCGGATGCCGCCTTCATAATGGAACGTCATGGAAACTTCTTCTTCTGGTCTTCGGTCTGTAAGAACAATCTTTAAATCCTTTGTTAAAAATGCCATCTCACGAAGACGCTGTTTTAACACTGCAAAATCGAAAACAGTCTCTTCGAAAATGGTCGGATCAGGGAGAAAACGTACTTCTGTACCTCTTCTATCTGTATCTCCTACTACTTTTAACGGATACATAACCTTTCCACGTTCATATCTCTGACGGTAAATCTTTCCTTCATGGAAAATATCTACTTCAAGCCATGTGGACAGCGCATTAACAACAGACGCACCTACTCCATGTAATCCGCCGGATACTTTGTATCCTCCACCACCAAACTTTCCTCCTGCATGAAGGATGGTAAACACAACTTCTACTGCTGGAATTCCCTTTTTCTTGTTAATTCCTACAGGAATACCACGACCATTATCTCTGACCGTAATAGAATTATCTTCATTGATGTACACCTCTACTGTATTACAAAATCCAGCTAATGCTTCATCAACTGCATTATCTACAATCTCATATACCAGATGATGGAGGCCCTTGGATGAAGTACTGCCAATGTACATACCAGGCCTTTTTCGTACTGCTTCAAGACCTTCTAAAATCTGTATTTGATCCGCACCATATTCCTGCCCCGCAGAAATCTGTTCTTCACTCATAATTCAACCTCCTGTCAAAACTTAATCAAATAATTATACCATAAATATTGCCATTTATTCAACTTCTTAAACCAAACCCTCTGTTTTTTCTTCCTGTACACGCCCCTCTGTCACACGAAATACCTTGTCCAGTGAGATACGGCTGTTAACAAAATCATCCAGTCCTGTACATGAGATCAGTGTCTGTATATCCTGAATACTTTCCAACAGCCATGACTGCCTTCCGGCATCTAATTCCGATAATACATCATCAAGAAGTAAGATTGGTTTTTCTCCTGTTACCTGCTCGATCAATCGGATCTCCGATAATTTTAATGACAGTGCTGCCGTTCTTTGCTGTCCCTGCGAACCAAACTTACGAATGTCGATCCCTCCGACCTTAAAACGAAGATCATCCCTGTGTGGACCTGCTGTTGTTGTACCGGAGGATATATCTTTATTCCTTCTTGAATATAACTGCTCTCTGAATTCCTCCGCAGAAACATTTTTCTCATACTCTACTTTCATCTGCTCTTTTCCACCGGTAAGCTGACTATGAATTCTTGCCATCATCTCATCAAGAAATTGTACAAATTCTTCTCTTTTTCTTATGAGAAACTGTCCTGCTGTCAAAAGCTGTTCGTCCCATCCATCCAATGTTTCGATCAATGCCGGATAGAGATTAATCTGTTTTAAAAGATTATTCCGCTCATTTAAAATCTTATTATAAGCAATCAATTGCTGCAGATATCCCTTGTCAATCTGACTTAATTCCATATCAAGAAACCGCCTTCTTCCAGCCGGACCTTCTTTTATGATTGATAAATCTTCCGGTGAAAAAAAGACGATGTGCATCATTCCAAGAAGTTCTCCTGAACGTCGTACCGGCACACCATCTACCGCAATCCCTTTATTCTTATTTTTCTTTAAATGAACATCTAAGCGATGGGATAACGAATCTTTCTGAAAAAAAAGACGAATATGTGCCTCGTCCTCTCCAAAACGAATCAATTCTTTATCTCTGCTTCCTCTGTGAGATCTGGAAGTTCCACTTACATAAATAGATTCTAAAAGATTCGTCTTCCCCTGTGCATTATCTCCAAAAAAAATATTTACTCCAGGAGAAAACTCCACTTTAACCGAATCAAAATTTCTGTAATTATTTAATTCAATCGATTCTACAAACATGGAGTCCTCCCATATATTTATTTTACTACTCGTACTTCGTCGCCTTCAAATTCAAAAACATCACCGTCATAAAGCTTTCTACCTCTTCTGGTTTCCACTTCACCATTAACGGTCACCTGGCCATCCTGAATCAGCATCTTTGCATCAATTCCTGATGATACGATACCAGCAGCCTTCATAGCCTGTCCCAGTTTAATAAATTCATCTCTTAATTTTAATTCCATATTCTTTCTTAAAATTCCTTTCTCATTGTGTCCGCCACTCGCGAACAAGTTCGTTAAAATTTATACATTACTGTTACTTACATTGATTGGTAAGATCAGATACAGATAAGAAGATGTCTCATCTCTTATAATACAAGGGGCAATAGAGTTCATCAAATATATTGTAACTTCTTCTTCATCAATTACTCGAAGAGCATCTACCAAAAACTTTGGATTAAATCCAATCACGATATCCTTACCCTCTTTACTAATTGAGATCTGATCTTTCATAGAACCAATCTGTGAAGAAATCATAAGATTCATCTGTTCATTTTCAATTTTAAGAATAATCGGCTTCTTATCTGATTCTTTTACAAATAAAGTGGAGCGGTCAAGACAACGCAATAATTCCATTTTATTGATTGTCAACTTTGTTTCGTAATCATTAGAAAGCATTTGTCCGATATTATAAAACTTACCTTCTAATAATCGTGAAACTACCTTTGTATCACCAAACTCAAATAAAATGTGCTTATCTGTTAAATATAAATTCACTGTATCTTTTGCTTCACCAGGAAGAATTTTACTAACTTCAGATAAAGTTTTACCTGGAACAATAACTTCCATTTTTGAATAAGATTCTTGAAGCTCAATATTACGAACAGAAATTCTATGTCCATCAAGGGAAGTTACGGTCAGTTTATTATTTTCAATACTTAAAAGTTCACCTGTCATCAATTTATTATTTTCATTATCCGATACGGAAAAAATTGTCTGTCTGATAACTTCTTTTAAGTCAAACTGAGAAAGAATAATTTTATTTTCTTTTTCAATTTCTGGTAAGTGAGAGAAATCATCTCCCTTTCTTCCCATGATACTGCATTGAATCTGTTCACATTCAATATTTGTCTTTCCGGCTTCATCCGTTTCGATATAAACATCATTATCAGGAATCTTTTTGATGATCTCTGAAAAGATTTTTGCTTCAAGTGCAATCTTACCAGGTTCAAGAATTGTTCCCTGAATTACTGTTTCTATGCCAAGTTCTGTATCATTGGCAGTTAATTTAATGCAGTCATCAAATGCTTCAATAAGGATACATTGGAGAATTTCCATTGTTGTCTTATTGGACACAGCTTTCGATACGGTATTTACTCCGTATAAAAATTGATTCTTAGGGCATGTTATCTTCATAAATGTGTATAACTCCTTTCGGTGTGAAATATATATAAATATAATAAGTTATCCGCAGTAGTAGTAGTAGGGGGTGTTAGGGATGTGAATAAGTGGTAAGAGGCCGATAATACAAGGATTTTCGAAAAGGATAACTATGAGGATAAGTGTGTGAATAAAAAAATAGTTATCCACATAGAAAAAAGTCCACAAAAGTTATCCACATCCATCCACAGGCAATTCACATCGAATCTGAATAGAATGTGGAAAAAAATAAAGGATAGTCTCCAGCGTTGTGAAGACACCTTTATTTTCTGTTTCTTCTATATAAATGCCTACGTTGGCGGGTTCAATTTTTTAATGATAATATCAAGGTTGCTTTTTAATGTTTCGTCGGTTTCGAGCATCTTATTGATTTTATCGTGTCCATGGATAACTGTAGTATGGTCACGATTTCCCATAATCTTTCCGATATTCTGGAGAGAATAATCGGTATATTTTCGGGAAAGGTACATACATATCTGACGAGGATTCGCAATTTCCTTATTTTTCTTCTTGGATATGATGTCAGATACAGAAATATTGTAATGTTCTGCGACAACGTCCATAATTAGCTGCGGTGTTACTTCTTTTTGACATTCGATGGTGTCTTTTAAAGCGTTTTCAGCTAATTCTAAGGTAACAGGCTTCTTTTCAAGATTTGCAAAAACAAAAATTTTATTTAAAGCGCCCTCCAATTCACGAATATTGGAATTGATGTTCGTAGCGACATACTGCATAACTTCCGGATCAATATCAAGACGTTCTAATTCGGCACGCTTTTTTAAGATGGCCATCTTTGTCTCATAATCAGGTGGCTGAATATCTGCAGTGATTCCCCATTCAAAACGAGATCGCAGACGTTCTTCTAAAGTAGCAATCTCTCTTGGATGTTTATCGGAAGAAATGACAATCTGTTTCTTCGCTTCGTGAAGCTCGTTGAATGTATGGAAAAATTCTTCCTGAGTACTTTCTTTTCCTATTATAAACTGTATATCATCGATCAACAGGACATCAATATTACGATATTTGTCGCGAAATTCCTTATTTTTATCATGTTTTAAGGAATCGATCAGCTCATTTGTAAACTTTTCGGAAGTGACGTATAAAACACGCAGATCCGGACGATTATTAATAATATGATGAGCGATAGAATGCATCAAATGTGTTTTTCCAAGACCGGCTCCTCCATATAAAAAGAGAGGATTGTATGCTCCGCCGGGTGATTCGGCTACAGCAACGGAAACGGCATGGGCCATCTTATTGGTAGGACCTACGACAAAGGTATCAAAAGTATATCTTGGATTTAAATTACCAATATATTCTGCAGGAACAGTAACTTTTGCTGGTTCAGGCTGCGATGCTGCAGAATTGGAGTCGGTAAAAAGAATTTTAAATTGCTTTCCAGTAACCTGTTCTATTGCCATAGAAAGGTAAATGTCATAGTATTTATGCTTTATAAATTCGATACCACGTGGTCCTCGTACCATAAAAAAAGTGATACTGTCATCCGAAATTGTCTGAATAGTTAGTGGTTGTATCCAAGTATTCACAGCAACTTCGGAAATTTCATGCTCTTTTACGAGAATATTTAGAATTTCTTGCCATTTTGACTCAATTAATTCTTTCATTGTTAACTCCATTCTGGTTTAATATGTTGAACTGTCTGAACAAAAAATAAGCAGAGTTCGAGACGGCTCGGCTTTTAGTATAAGTGTATAACAGAACCCACATTTTTTCAATATACGAATGTTGAAAAAATGTGGATAACTTATTGTGGATAACTGAGAAAAATGCTGTTTTTTTAAAGAAAAAAAAGAAAAGTAACAAAATGTGGATAACTAAAACGAATTTGTACACATCGAAAATTGCAAGAGAAAAAAAGCTTTTGACGAATTTTCGGGATGGATATTGTGAATATTTTTAAAGTTATGCACAAGTTATGCACAAAATGTGGATAACTCGTGCATAACTTCTGATTTTGATGTGCAAAAAATTAAAAATCCGGATTTAATAAGAAAATACGCAGGAATTGCTTGACTTAGAGGACGTTTTTCAATATAATAGGAGTGATGTTTTTCAACAAGACAGGTATAATATTCGTTAAGGAGGTGGCTTTCGCATGAAGATGACATTTCAGCCAAAGAAAAGACAGAGATCTAAAGTTCATGGATTTAGAAAAAGAATGAGTACTGCTAACGGCAGAAAAGTATTAGCTAGAAGAAGAGCAAAAGGAAGAAATAAATTATCAGCTTAGGTCGCAGTGATGTGGCCTTTTCTTTTCTCATTTGATTGTTTGGAAAGTTGAGAAAGTTAAGTGAATGAATTTAAGTCTTTAAGAAAGAATTGGGAATTCCAGGCGGTATATCGTAACGGTAAGTCTAAGGCGAATCGTTGTTTCGTAATGATAATAAAGAAGAATGACGCATCTTCTAACCGTATAGGAATTTCTGTAAGTAAAAAAGTAGGAAACAGTATTGTCCGCCACAGAGTAACCAGAGTAATCAGAGAGGTTATGCGTCTTCACTGGAAAGAGATTAAGAGTGGCTATGACATTGTAATCGTGGCACGCCCGTCAGCGAAAGAGTCTGACTATGGGAAGTTTGAAAGTGCCATTTTTCATTTGTTGAATTTACATCATTTATTATTAGAAGACGATGATTTGGAATGAAAATTATTTTTATTAAAATAATAAGATTTTATCAGAAATATCTGTCGGCTCTTAAAGGAAGAGCGACCTGTATATATACACCGACCTGTTCGCAGTATGCGATTGAGGCGATTGAGAAGTATGGTGTATTAAAGGGGGGATTGTTAGCAGCGTGGCGGATTCTGCGTTGTAATCCTTTTTCGAAAGGCGGATATGATCCGGTTCCATAGTTAAGGAGGAAAAGTATGTTATTGACGCAGTCTACCACTCCGATTATCGGATGGATTGCTACCTTACTTGGGTATGTCATGGAATTCATTTTTTATTGTTTGAATTTCATTGGCATTCAGAACATTGGATTATGTATTATCATATTTACCATTATTGTTCGATTATTAATGCTGCCGTTAACAATTAAGCAGCAGAAGTTTGCTAAGATCAGTCAGGTAATGCAGCCTGAGATCAATAAGATTCAGAGAAAGTACCGTAATAAAACGGATCAGGCTTCTATGATGAAGCAGAATGAAGAGATTCAGAAGGTTTACGAAAAATATGGCACGAATCCAACAGGTGGATGTCTCCAGTTAGTAATTCAGATGCCTATTTTCCTGGCGTTATATCAGGTTATCCGAAAGATTCCTGCATATATTCCTCAGGTAAAAGCTGTTTACATGCAGGTTGTAACTGCAATTGCCGGACAGGCAGGTGCAATTGATACGATTAATAAGATTGGTAAGGGATTAAAGTCTTCTTACGTTACAACACTTGCATCAGATGCGACAAAGAATCAGATTATCGATACACTGAATTATTTTAATGCGGATGCATGGCATCAGCTTGCCAAAGCAATTCCATCTGCATCAGATGTAATTAACAGTTCATCTACTCATATTATTGGAATGAACGACTTCTTTGCAGGAATTAATGTTTCTCAGGTACCGGGATTTCATCCGTCTATTTATTGGCTGATTCCGATACTGGCTGCATTATTCCAGTATTTATCAGCAAAGACAATGAAACAGCCTGAGCTGGATGGGAATAATCCGGCAGCAGGAATGACAAAGAGCATGACGATCATGATGCCTCTTATGTCTTTATATTTCTGTTTAGTTACACCTGCAGGTCTTGGTCTTTACTGGGTAACAAGTGCATTATTCCAGTGCTTACAGCAGGTTATTATTAATAAATACATGGATAGTGTAGATATTAATATTCTCGTTGCTAAGAATAAAGAAAAGGCTGCAAAGAAGAAAGCAAAAGGACAGAAAACATTTATGGAGAAACTCATGGATACCTCTGCAAAGGCAGATTCTGCTAAAGAGGGAGTTGAGAATTCTTACGAAAGAAAAACAATTAAGCAGATTGCTTCCATTAATACAAAGAAGATCGCTGGTCCGGAGGGAACAGGGAAAGAAGACTTCGATAGTCTTAGTTCTGTAGATATCAGTAAGCTTGGAGATATTGGTAAAAAAGCATATATGGTATCTCAGTATGAGAAGGAACACGGAAATACCAGGGGAGGTAAGAAGTAGTGGAAGTTAGAGAATTTAAAGCTAAGACAGTAGACGAAGCGATTACAGCGGCTACACTTGAGCTTGGCATTAGCAGTGATCAGCTGGAGTATAAAGTAATAGACGAAGGAAGCAAGGGGTTCCTTGGTATCTTTAACACTAAACCGGCTGTGATTTCTGTGACAGTAAAGAAGTCTTTATTAGAAAGAACACAGGCATTTTGTGAAGAATTATTTGATGCCATGAAAGTGGAAGCTACAGTAAATATTGACTTTAAAGAAGAAGATAATGTAATGAATATTGATTTATCCGGTTCTGATATGGGTATCCTTATCGGAAAGAGAGGACAGACACTTGATGCATTACAGTATTTGATCAGTCTTTATGTGAATCGTGAGAGCGATGCATATATCCGCGTTAAGCTTGATACAGAGAATTATCGCGAAAGAAGAAAAGTTACACTTGAAAAGTTAGCTAAAAAAATAGCATATACGGTAAAGAGGACGAAAAAACCTGTTGCTTTAGAGCCAATGAATCCTTATGAAAGGCGTGTGATTCATTCTGCACTTCAGAATGACAGATATGTCTGCACGAAGAGTGAAGGTGAGGAACCGTATAGAAAAGTTGTTATTATGTTAAAGAGAGACAGATAACATAAGTATGAGATTAGGGATGTTTAAAGATTCTTACGGGAATTTTTAAGCATCCTATTTTTGAATTTACAGAATGATTATTTTTGAAGCTCAGACAACACAGCAGATGGAGAGTGTTATGGGAATGATAAATGAATTTGATACGATTGCTGCGATTGCTACTGCAGTATCGAATGCAGGGATAGGAATTATAAGAATCAGTGGAAGCGAAGCCATGACGATTCTTTCGAATATTTTTGAACCATATAACAAAAAAGTGGATGTGCATCAGTTAGAGAATCATCGCATTTATTATGGAAATATTAAGGATGGACAGGAAGTGATCGATGAATGTATCGTCCTTATTATGAAGGGACCACACAGTTATACGAAGGAAGATGTAGTTGAGATTGATTGTCATGGCGGAGTCACTGTGGTATATAAAGTGCTGAATCTTGTACTAAAAAATGGTGCGAGAGCGGCAGAACCTGGAGAATTTACAAAGAGAGCATTTCTCAATGGACGAATTGATCTATCCCAGGCAGAAGCGGTTATGGATCTGATTGATTCTAAGAATGAGATGGCAAGAAAGAATTCCATGACACAGTTAAAGGGAGGATTATCCGACCGGATAAAGCAGTTAAGAGAAGAGATTATCTATCAGGTTGCGTTTATAGAATCTGCATTAGATGATCCGGAGCATTACAGTTTAGATGGTTTTCCTGAAAAACTTTTGGAATTAGATAGACAGTGGATCAAGACTGCAAGGGGCATGTTGGATTCTTATGATAACGGAAGAATCATAACAGAAGGAATTCGAACCTGTATTATAGGTAAGCCGAATGCCGGAAAGTCCTCTTTTTTGAATGCATTATTAGGAGAAGAACGAGCCATTGTTACGGATATTGCAGGAACAACAAGGGATACGTTAGAAGAGTCTGTTACGATTGATGGAATCACTCTTAATATCGTAGATACTGCGGGAATACGTGATACGGAAGATAAAGTAGAGAGTATTGGTGTTGAGAGAGCCAGAAAAGAAATGGAAAGTGCGGATTTAATTTTATTTTTGATGGATACTTCCGTACAGATCAGTGAAGAAGATATAGAAATACTTCAGAAGATACGTGATAAAAAGAAGATTATTTTATTGAATAAGTCAGATAAAGTTCAGGAAGAAGGCAGCTTTGATTCTTCTGTATTACAGGAGTATATTTCTGAAGAGACACCAGTGATCTCTATTTCTGCAAAATATGGAGATGGAATAGATAATTTCATAATGGAATTAAAAAATATGATGTTTCATGGTAGAATAGATGTGAATCAGGAAGTCTATATTACAAATGCAAGACATAAAGATGCGCTTGCAAAGACATATGAGAGTCTTGAATGTGTACAAAGAAGTATTGAGGCAGGAATGCCGGAAGATTTCTTCACGATTGATCTTATGAATGCATATGAAAAACTAGGATTGATTATTGGGGAGTCTGTAGAAGAAGATTTAGTAAATGAGATATTTTCCAAGTTCTGTACAGGAAAGTAACAGGTCATGCGCTGCATGACGTGCATCTCACTTCAAGAATGCGGAAGAAAAATGTAGAAGTATTCTTGAAGTGAAGCAGGTATTTTAGTGTAGAGAACTTATTTATGGAGGACTTAATGAAAACAGTAGAAGAATGCTATGATGTGATCGTAGTAGGAGCGGGTCATGCCGGATGCGAAGCGGCCCTTGCAGCGGCAAGACTTGGATGCGAGACGATCATTTTTACAGTTAGTATGAACAGTGTGGCGTTGATGCCCTGTAATCCGAATATCGGAGGAAGCTCCAAGGGACATCTTGTAAAAGAAATCGATGCGCTCGGCGGAGAGATGGGTAAAAATATTGATAAGACATATATCCAGTCGAAGATGTTAAATAAGTCTAAGGGACCGGCTGTTCATTCTTTAAGAGCACAGGCAGATAAAGATGCTTATTCCATGACAATGCGTTATACACTTCAGAATACAGATCACTTAACACTGCGCCAGGCAGAGGTTACGGAGCTGATCGTGGAAGATGGAATAATTCGAGGAGTAAAAACATTTTCTGGAGCCGTTTACCATGCAAAGGCAGTTGTCCTGGCAACAGGAACCTATTTAAAAGCAAGATGTCTGTACGGCGAAGTTGTCAATTATACGGGGCCGAGTGGTTTGCAGGCAGCGAACTATTTAAGCCAGTCCCTGAAAGATAATGGTGTTGAATTATACCGTTTTAAGACAGGAACTCCGGCAAGAATCGATAAGCGTTCGGTTAACTTTGATGTGATGGAAGAACAGTTTGGCGATGAAAAAATCGTACCATTCAGTTTTACAAATAAGGAAGAAGATATTAAGAGAGAGCAGATTTCCTGTTGGTTAACGTATACGAACGAAGAAACTCATAAAATCATTCGAGATAATTTAGATCGTTCACCAATCTATGCGGGTGTTATTGAGGGAACCGGTCCGAGATATTGTCCGTCTATCGAGGATAAAGTTGTCCGTTTTGCTGATAGAAAGCGTCATCAGCTTTTCATTGAACCAGAAGGTGAATTTACAAATGAAATGTATGTTGGTGGTATGAGCAGTTCACTTCCGGAAGATGTTCAGTATGAGATGTATCGTACGGTAAAAGGTCTCGAAAACGTCAAGATCATCCGTAATGCGTATGCGATAGAGTATGACTGCATCAATCCGAATCAGTTAAAGTTATCACTGGAATTCAGAAATATTCAGGGACTTTTTAGTGGTGGACAGTTTAATGGAAGCTCAGGATATGAAGAAGCTGCCTGTCAGGGACTGATCGCCGGCATTAATGCAGCAAGAAAATGTACTGGAAAGGAACCGGTGATACTGGACCGTTCGCAGGCGTATATTGGTGTATTAATTGATGACCTTGTTACAAAGGAAAACCATGAACCATATCGTATGATGACATCAAGAGCAGAGTATCGTCTTTTATTAAGACAGGATAATGCAGATATGCGTCTTACACCAATTGGACATGAGATTGGTCTGATTGATGATGAAAGATATGAGAAGTTCCTTTTAAAGAAAGATCAGATTGAAAAAGAAATTGAACGTTTAAAGCATGTAAATATCGGTGCGAACAAGACGGTACAGGAATTACTGGTAAGTTTGGGAAGTTCCCAGTTAAATAGTGGTTCTACATTAGAAGAACTGATAAAGCGTCCGGAACTTAATTATGAATCTTTAGCATCCATCGATCCGGGAAGAGAGCCGTTAGATGATGATGTGATAGAGCAGATTAACATTAATATTAAATATGAAGGATATATTAAGAGACAGCTTCAGCAGGTAGAACAGTTTAAAAAAATGGAAAACAAACTAATTCCTGACACTATAAATTATGATGAAGTTCACAACTTGCGTAATGAAGCTGTTCAGAAGTTAAAGGCAGTACATCCACATTCTGTTGGACAGGCATCTCGAATTTCAGGAGTTTCTCCATCAGATATTTCTGTACTGATGATTTATATGGAGCAGATGAGACATAAGAAGTAGCAGCGTCTTACAGGCGATGAGAAATAAGAGGAATATATGGAGTTTAAAGAAAAATTAAAAGCCCGGGCATTAAAGGAAGAAATCAGCCTTAGTCCAAAGCAGTTAGACCAGTTTGAACTGTTTTATAATATGTTGATCGAAACAAATAAGTCAATGAATTTAACTGCGATCACAGACGAAGATGAAGTAATTGAAAAGCATTTTATTGATAGTTTAAGCTGTAGAAGAGTCATGGATATGACCAAAGTAAAGACTTGTATTGATGTCGGAACCGGTGCAGGTTTTCCGGGAATTCCATTAAAAATTGTTTATCCGGATGCTGCTCGGCAATATGGGGATGGCAGGCGGCGGCGTTAACGCCCTGCGCGGTC
>OHAI01001588.1_pt1 | contig 17508 bp, 10 predicted proteins | sample 1577091 | NCBI WGS metagenome assembly OHAI01 (sample SAMEA3541548, study PRJEB24748) | human gut metagenome | biome: human gut; feature: human-associated habitat; material: faeces | place: China | collected 2012
CGTGGTGGAAAAGGGCACCGCTCAGGAGATTTTCGCAAACCCGGCTCACCCCTATGCGGAGGGCGTGGACGGAAGCAACGCTGTCGTGACCGTGAGACTTATGGACGGTGACAACGTCGTGGCTACAGGCGAGGGCGCTCCGGGCACTGACATCGTGCTGGACGTTGCCGCTCCGAAGCTGTGGAGCCCGCAGTCGCCTCATCTTTACGGCATGGAGCTTACACTGACATGCGACGGTGAGGAGACCGACCGTGTGGACAGCTATGCCGCACTGCGCAAGATCTCGGTGGCACAGGATAAGAACGGAGTATGGAGAATGCAGCTCAACAACCGTGACTTCTTCCAGAACGGAGTGCTCGATCAGGGTTACTGGCCCGACGGTCTGTACACCGCACCCACCGACGAGGCTCTCCGCTACGACATAGAGACTGCCAAGAGCCTCGGCTATAACATGATACGCAAGCACATGAAGGTAGAGCCCGCACGCTGGTATTACCATTGCGACCGCCTCGGAATGCTCGTATGGCAGGACATGCCGGCACTCGGCAAGTCGTATGAGGAGTGGAACGGAGGCAGCTGGTACACCGGAACGGACGGCAGACCCACCACAACCGCACGCCTGAACTACACGAAGGAGTGGACCGACATCATCAGCCAGCACTATTCCAATCCCTGCATCGTGGTATGGACTCCGTTCAACGAGGCATGGGGACAGTTCCTCACGTCGTCTGTAGTGAGCACTACGAGAGGTCAGGACGCTACCCGTCTCATCGATGCGGCGAGCGGTGGAAACCATCATGAAGGCGTAGGCGACCTGCTCGACCTGCACGACTACAACGCCGAACCGTCTGTCTATCTCTACGACTCCACCCGTCCGACGGTGCTCGGAGAGTACGGAGGACTCAAGTATAACGTCGAGGGCTACCGCTGGGATCCCGATTATACCGCCACCGACTACACCGGAACAGACGCTCTCACCGATGCCTACGTGACTCTGGCAGGACGCATCACCGCTCTCGCCAAGTCTGACGCGGCTAAGGATTTCTCCGCTTCGGTTTATACGCAGATAACCGATGTGGAGACCGAAATGAACGGACTGATGACCTATGACCGCAAACTTCTCAAGGTGGATGCCGAAAAGGTGAAGGCGGCAAACGACAAGCTCTCCTCCGTACTCGGCACATCGACGGGCATAGAGGACATCACCTCCCAAGAGGGAGAAGCCGTGGAGACATGCCGTTACAACGCCGGCGGACAGCGGGTGTCAAAGAACAGCAAGGGACTCAACATCGTAAGATACTCTGACGGAACGGTGAAGAAGGTCATCGTGAAGTGATGCTGATGCCATAATACACACCGCCCGGTGGCACACAAAGTGTCTGCCGGGTGGTGTTTACGTTACGTACGGACGATAAGAAAATCAAATATAATCAATAACAAAACAAGTTTTATATGAAGAAAATCATGACACTTGCGGCTTCTATCGCCGTAGCATTGTCTGCTGGAGCACAGTCTGCCGACTTCTTCCAGCCGTACAAGACGACCGATCTGCGCCTTCCTTCGGTGCCGATATTCGTCAACGACCCTTACGTGTCGTTCTGGTCGCCTTACGACGAGCTCAATGAGGGAAGCGTGCGTCACTGGACCAACGCCGAGAAACCGCTCGACGGACTGCTCCGCGTGGACGGAGTGACATACCGGTTCATGGGTGTCGAGCGCGAGTATGTGCTCGATGAGACACTCATGCCAATGACCGATGAGGAGATATGGGAGGCAAAAGCCACCACCACAAAGCAGGACGGGACTGCCTGGACAGAACCTGACTTCGACGACAGCGGATGGGAAACCAAGAAGGGAGCGTTCGGTTCGCCGGGTGAGTATCCCAATGTCAACACACCGTGGACTGACACCAACTCCGACATTTACGTACGCCGTAAGGTCAATCTCACCGCCGAGGACATCGCGAAAGACCTTTATGTGGTCTATTCACACGACGATGTGTTCAAGCTCTACATCAATGGGCACCTTGTGGTAAGCACGGGTGAGACATGGCTTCAGGGCGAGACAGCAAAGCTCTCCGACATTGCCAAAGGCTATCTCAAGGAAGGCGAGAACGTCATCGCAGCCCACTGCCACAACACCACGGGCGGAGCTTATGTGGACTACGGACTTTATGTCAATACAAAGACGCAGAACGCGGACATCAAGAAGGCTGTGCAGAAGTCGGTGGACGTGCTTGCCACAAACACCTACTACACGTTTGAGTGCGGTCCGGTGATGCTCGACGTGGTGTTCACCGCACCGATGCTCATGGACGATCTCGACCTTCTGTCCACTCCAATCAACTACATCTCCTATCAGGTGCGTTCCAACGACGACAAGGAACACGACGTGCAGTTCTATCTCGCCACCACGCCCGAGCTGGCGGTGAACGAGACCAACCAGCCCACAATGTCGTCGCTGAAGACTCAGAACGGCATCAGGTATATCAGCGGAGGTACAACCTCGCAGCCCATTCTGGGCAGAGGCTCCGACGGAATATGCATAGACTGGGGCTATGTGTATCTGCCTCAGATCAACGGAGAGGTGAGTCTGGCGTCCACTCTTGAGGTTGAGAACACGTTTGCAAGCGAAGGCAAGCTGCCGCGCACAAAGGTTTCAATGGCGGGAGCGAAGAAGTCGAAGTATCCCACACTTGCTTTCATGTACGACTTCGGCAGTGTCAAGACCGGCACAAACTTCGCCATGATAGGCTATGATGAGATTTGGGACATCGAATATCTTAACGAACGCTACAAGGGATACTGGGCGCGGGACGGCAAGACCATCTATCAGGCGTTCGAGGAACTGCGCGACAACTACACCGACATTATGAAACGGTGCCGCGAACTGGACAAACGCATATACGACGATGCGCTCGCTTCGGGCAACAAGGAGTATGCGGAGATACTCTCGGCTTCCTACCGCCACTGCATCGCGGCGCACAAGCTGTTTGAGGGACCGAACGGAAACCTCTACTTCTTCTCTAAGGAGAACAACTCAGGAGGATTCGTCAACACCGTGGACCTCACCTATCCCGAGTCGCCGCTCTTCCTGCTCTACAACCCCGAACTGCAGAAGGCGATGATGCGAAGCATCTTCGAGTACTGCCGTTCCGACCGCTGGGGCTTCCCCTTCGCGGCTCACGACCTCGGCATCTATCCTCATGCCAACGGACAGCGTTACTCCATCACCAGACCCAACGCGGACGGTGGATTTGAAGGAAACATGCCTCTTGAGGAGTCGGGCAACATGGTCACGCTCTGCGCTATGCTCTCGATGCTCGACGGCAACACCTCTTTCGCCGACCAGTATTGGGACACCATAAAACTCTGGACTGACTATCTCGTGGAGAACGGACAGGATCCGGAGAACCAGCTTTGCACCGACGACTTCGCGGGACACTGGGCTCACAACGCCAATCTGTCCATGAAGGCAATCATGGGTATTGCCGGTTTCTCTGAGATGGCGCGCATGAAGGGAGACATCGAGACCGCCGACAAGTACATGGCAAAGGCAAAGGAGATGGCGGAAAAATGGGAGTCGATGGCTAACGACGGCGACCACTACCGCCTGGCATACGACAGGAAAGGCACGTGGGGGCAGAAATACAACATGGTGTGGGACAAGCTCTGGGGGCTGAACCTCATACCCAACAACGCCATGAAGCGTGAGGTGGCTTACTATCTCAGAAAGCAGAACGCCTATGGACTGCCGCTCGACAGCCGCTCGGACATCTCGAAGACCGACTGGATAATGTGGTCGGCTGCGATGGCAGACACAGACGAGCTCTTCCTGAGGTTTGTCGGACCGCTCTATAAGTACATCAACGAGACGTCATCACGTGTCCCCATCAGCGACTACTACAACACAAAGACAGGTAATATGGTCGGATTCAAGGCGCGTTCTGTTGTCGGCGGACACTGGATGAAGGTGCTAATGGACAACTTCGACAAGACAAAGGTGCCCTCTACAGGCATCTCGTCGGCAGTCACAGACAACGGTTCGGGGCATCTGTCATACTATAACCTTAACGGCGTCAAGATGTCCGCGCCTGTCAAGGGAGTGAACATCGTGAAGGACGATAAGGGAGATGTCCGTAAGATTGTGATGGAATAAAAACACGGCATCGGCTTTTACCCGTCGTGGACAACTACGCCCGGAGACGCATCATCGCGCCTGCCGGGCGTTTTTTTGTTTGTACTGATGAGGCGGAATTGAGACGGAACGGGGATGGTGCGGTGTCAGAGGGAGGAGAAATGTGGTGAGGTGAGTGTGTTGTTAGTGCTGTGTTGCCTACGCATATTCGTGATAGAATAATGTTGGCGTCAGCCTGTAGAGACGCAAGATTTTGCGTCTCCCGAGGAGGTAGGTGCAAAGAGAACCAGCGGATGTATGCTGCTGACGGTTGCGCTCATTGCTTGTGAGACGCAAGATTTTGCGTCTCTACTTTGGGGAGGCAGCGATATTATATGGCGAAAGTGATTGTGTGTACGCAATGGCGTCAGCCTGTAGAGACGCAAGATTTTGCGTCTCCCGAGAAGTTAAGCGCAATGAAGGATAGTGGATATATGCTGATGACGGTTGCGCTCCTTGCTTGTGAGACGCAAGATTTTGCGTCTCTACTTTGGGGAGGCAACGGTATTATATGGCGAAGGTGATTGTGTGGGCGCGGTGGCGGTGTGTCCTGTATGTTTCTCGATGTGCGTTATGCTTTCTCCTTTTTGTTTTATGGCAGTAAAAAATTTTGACAGTCATAATCTGCAAAAGAGGATATGGACTTGCACTGAAAATGTTCATGCGGCATGGCGGAGGAGGGTAGGGATGACGGTAAAAGCCCTGTTATGTTACGGATTAACTGTTTTTTTTATGTATAAAAGTCCGTTCCACATTCCGGAAAAGGTACTTCTGTGAGCGGAAAAGGCTCTTTTATGATGCGGAAAATGCTCTTTCATGACACGAAAAAGCCCGTTTGACACTGCGGAAAAGGCTCTTTCGCATGATGATAAAGGCATGATTAACGTGCTGCTTTGTGTAAACGGCTGTGCTTTAATGAGTTATGATAACGCCCGAAAAATCGCGTATTTGCAGGCGTATTGCCTTGCGGATGACTCTGCGCGATTCTCGTGCGGTTGACGTTGTGCTGTTGTTCGCATTCCGTGTCATTTATGTGAAATGGCGCATAAGCCAGAGCGACGTTTCCGGTTTGCCGGTCAAGAGAACAAAAAAAGTTCCCGCTCCACTGTCATGGTGCGGGAACCTTCCGTTGCCGTCTGTCGTTGAGGCTCAGCTTTTCTGTGTTGTCACAATCTGGTTGAAGTAAGGATAAGGTATCTCGATGTTCTCCTTGTCGAACCGTTCCTTTATCGACTTCAGCAGATCGCACTTCATCACGAAGGCGTTTCCCGGTGTCGCAGCCCACGCCCACGCCCTCAGAGTGATGGCAGAGTCGCCGAGGTTTGTCACCCTTATCACCACCTGCGGTGTGCCGTCGGTCTTTTCCTTCGGGCTGCGGTGGTCTATGAGCATCGGGTGACGCATCGTCTCGTCGCGCATCACGTCCATGGCGAAGTCGAGGTCGGTGGTGTACGACACGCCCACCTCCACAAAGGCGCATGTCGCCTCCTCCCCGAACGACGAGTTGATGATGGTGCTCGAGCTTATCTTACTGTTCGGTATGATTATCATTCTGTTCTCCGCGTTGCGTACGACGGTGTGCCGCAGCGTTATCTCCGTCACCGTTCCTATCACTATGTCGTCCACGTTGATGAAGTCGCCCACCTTGAACGGTCTTGAGAACACGATGAACAGACCGCTCACAATGTTAGACAGAGCCTCCTGCGAGGCAAGACCCACCGCCATGGCGAGGATTCCCGCGCTGGCGAGAATGGAGTTGCTTATCTTCTCCATACCCGGTATCAGCGAGAGGAAAGCCGCGCAGCCGACGATGTATACAGCCGCCACCACCATCTGGCGGATGAAGCTTGTCCTCGTCTCATCGAGCGTGACGAGTCGTCCCTGCCTCTTCATCGAACGGTTGAAGAAATATTTCACGAGACCCGTCACAATGCGTACGAACAGGTATATTATCGCCGCCTTGATGCAGAACCTCAGCACCGCGTGTATGCTTATGCCGAAGAGGCTCAGTTCCATAATCTTTTCTATGTCCATATAGTATTGTCCTTTTGTTGTTTTTCTTTTACCGTTGGCGTGCTTACGGGCAGCAGACATGCTGTGGCGTCACTGCCGGTGACACGTGGTATATGCTTCTTTAGAGTGCGAACATGATGAAATGAGAGTATTGTCTTGGGCTGCCTGCGCCGCCTTTCTTTTGCAAAGACAGTGCCAGTGAGCGCAATCAGAGCTTGCTCTTTTATTGCCGAGCGCCGCCTGTCTTATGCAAAAGTACAAGAAAAAAAGCAATCTGACGAACTGTCTGCTTTATTTATTGTATCTTTGCACCCGCAAACAGCAAGGCTGTCTCTTCCGCCTGACGTCACATACTGATGGTGTCGGCTGTTAAAAAGTTGTTTTTATTATGAATCTGCCTGATGATCCGATGATGCTGTTCAGCGTCATCAACATGAAACTGAGAGACTGTTACGCATCGCTCGACAGTCTTTGTGATGATATGAATGTAGACAAGAAAGCCATCGTCTGCAAGCTTGCCGCAGCGGGCTTCGAGTACGACTCCGCCGCCAACCGTTTCTGGTGAGCCTCCGGAGCGCAGGCTGTTCCTTTCCGGTCGGGCATGCGTCGCGGCGTGCTTGGCGCAGGCATATATTATTGTATACTCAGGCATATATTATTGTATACTATGAATCTTACAGACGCTAAATACATGCAGCACTACAAGTCGCTGCTTTCTGTCGGGCTGCCCATAATGATAGGTCAGCTCGGGGTTATAATCCTCGGTTTCGCCGACACCATGATGGTGGGACACCACAGCACCGCCGACCTTGGCGCAGCCTCGTTCGTGAACAACATCATGAACATGGTCATCATCTTCGGCACTGGTTTCTCCTACGGACTTACGCCCGTCGTGGGAGCCCTTTTCGGCACCGGGCACAAGGCGGAAGCAGGTCAGGCACTGCGCTGCAGCCTTCTTTCAAACGCCGTGGTGGCTGTTATGATGTCGGCACTGATGCTCGTCGTCTACTTCAATGTGCACCGCATGGGTCAGCCCGCGGAGCTTCTGCCGCTCATACGGCCCTATTTCCTTGTGCTCATAGTGTCCCTGCTGTTTGTCATGCTCTTCAATGCCTTCAAGCAGTTTGCCGACGGCATCACCGACACACGGGTGTCGATGTGGATTCTTCTCGGCGGAAACGTGCTCAATATCTTCGGCAACTACCTGCTCATATACGGCAAGATGGGCTTTCCGGAGCTTGGAGTGCTGGGCGCGGGAATAAGCACCCTGTTCTCGAGAATAATGATGGTGGTGGTCTTCATGGTGATTTTCGCGCGCTCGCGACGCTACCGCCGCTACCGTGCGGGGTTTGTGGCGTTGGGCTGGTCGCGCGGCATGGTGAGACGGCTCAATGCCCTCGGCTGGCCCGTCGCGCTGCAGATGGGCATGGAGACGGCGTCTTTCAGCCTGAGTGTGGTCATGGTGGGCTGGCTCGGCACGGTGGCTCTGGCGTCCCATCAGGTGATGCTCACCATCTCTCAGTTCACGTTCATGATATACTACGGGCTCGGAGCGGCTGTCGCCATACGTGTGAGCAGCTTCCACGGACAGTCCGACCGTGACGGCGTACGCCTTACCGTGAGTGCCGGTTTCCGTCTCATGCTTGCTCTGGAGATAGTGTTGTCCGGCATCGTGTTCTGTCTGCGCCATCAGCTCGGAGGCTGGTTCACCGACAGTCTGGAGGTAGCCTCGTCGGTGGTGTCGCTCATGCTGCCCTTCCTTATATATCAGTTCGGCGACGGACTACAGATTCTTTTCGCCAACGCTTTGCGCGGAACGTCCGACGTGAAGTCGCTTATGGTCATCGCGTTCATTGCCTATTTCGTGGTGTCGCTGCCCGTAGGCTACTTCTGCGGCTTCGTTCTCGGCATGCGGCTTGTGGGCATCTGGATGGCGTTCCCGTTCGGTCTGACCGCAGCCGGGGTGATGATGTGGCTGCGGTTCAGACGTTCCTACAGCAGTTCGGGAAGCTGATAGAGTTTCATTCCGTTGCTTCCCTTTATAAGAATGTAGTGGTCTTCGGGCATGTTCTTTCTAAGTTCGGCTTTCACTTCCTCGGCATCTGCGAACTTGCGGAACGCACACCGCGTCTTCCCGAACTCCTCTCCCACGAGCCATACGGTGTCTATGCCAGCGTGTTCCAGCATGTCCGCCACCTTCTGGTGCTCCTCTTCCGAGGAGTCGCCGAGCTCCCTCATGTCGCCCAGAATAGCCATCTTGCGGCTCACCTGCATGTCGCTGAAGTTCTTTATCGCCGCCGCCATGCTCGTAGGGTTGGCGTTGTAGGCGTCCACGATCAGCCTGTTGTGCTCCGTGGTCTCGAGCTGTGAGCGGTTGTTGCTCGGTATGTAGCCCGCCAGAGCGTCGCTTACGGCATCGTCGCCGACACCGAAATACAGTCCGATGCTTGCCGCGGCGAGCATGTTGCACAGGTTGTAGGTGCCGATGAGGTGCGTCTCCACCTCGTGCCAACCGCCTTCCCCGCCACGCCATCTGAAGCACAGCAGCGGCGCGCACGACGTCACCTCACCCTCGACATACAGTCCGTCCATCGGCTCGCATGCGTATTTTATGAGGTCGAGACCTCCCGATATGCCTGCCAGATGTCTGTTGGCGGCGTCTATGAACACCTTCGAGCCGTTGCGGCGGCGCAGGAAGTCGTACAGCTCTCCCTTTGTCCTGACCACTCCCTCGAACGACCCGAAGCCCTGCAGATGGGCTTTCCCCACGTTGGTTATCAGTCCGTAGTCGGGCTCGACGGTCTCCACGAGCGTCTTGATGTCGCCCGGATGGCTCGCGCCCATCTCTATCACGGCTATCTCGTGCTCCTTTCTCAGGCGCAGGAGAGTCTTGGGCACACCGATGTCGTTATTGAAGTTGCCCTCGGTATACAGCACTTTGTACTTCTTCGACAGCACGGCAGCCACGAGTTCCTTGGTTGTTGTCTTTCCGTTTGTGCCCGTTATGCCTATCACGGGTATGTCGAACTGCCGGCGGTGGTGGCGTGCCAGCTGCTTGAGAGTGTCGAGCGCGTTGTCCGTGACGATGTATCTCTCGTCGCGCGCATACTCCGGTTCGTCTATCACCGCGTAGGAGCAGCCCTTCTGAAGGGCGGTTTCGGCAAACCTGTTTCCGTCGAACGACTCTCCCTTCAGGGCGAAGAAGATGGAGCCTTCGGGACAGTCGCGGCTGTCGGTCGTTACAGTCTGATGTTCAGAGAATAGTCTGTACAGATGTTCTATTTCCATGACTTGTACTTTATTATATAAAAAATGCGGTGCAAACTTACACAAAATGTTCGGATTACGCGCGTTTTTGGTACAACAAAATCGTCCTGTCCGCTTGTCAGAGCAGTTTCACTTGTGCGATGATTGGTGCCGGAGCGTGAGTCTCCGCGCCCTCTTCCGCACTGCTGCCCGTGCCGGGGGACGAGTCGCGGAGGACGTGCCTCTTGACTGACATTATGATTGTGTGATGTTGAAAAATAGGTTTCAATGACGTAGGAAACCAAAAAAATGTGTAAATTTGCTGATATTTGAATGAATTGACATCATTCTCATGCATGCCGGGAGAACCGGTGTGACGCTTCGGAAAGTCCGCGCCTGTATATCATGCTAATCCTTTAAGCGAGGGCGGACGGTAATTGCAATAACACTATTCAAAACAACATATGGTATGAAAAGACTTTTACTAATGGCTTCAGTGCTGCTTGCGGCGGGGGCGGCACAGGCTCAGGACGGTCCGTTATGGATGCGCTATCCTGCCATTTCGCCCGATGGCAAGACCATCGCGTTCACTTATTGCGGTGACATATTCACCGTTCCGGCAGACGGCGGACGCGCCACACAGCTCACGACACATCCTGCCCACGACACACGGCCGGTATGGTCGCCCGACGGCAGGCAGATTGCTTTCGCGTCAGACCGCAACGGCGGGTTCGACGTTTTCATCATGAGCCGTTACGGAGGAGCCCCGACGAGGCTCACAACACATTCAGCCAACGAATATCCGGAGACGTTCGCGGACAGCACGCACGTGCTTTTCTCCGCGTCGATACAGCAGGACTACAGGGACATACAGTTTCCGGGAGGTCAGTTCTCGCAGATCTACAGCGTGCCGACAAGCGGCGGCAGACCTGTGATGTTCTCGTCGATGGTCATGCAGAATCTCTCTCTGGACAAGTCGGGAGGCAGACTTCTCTATCACGACATGAAGGGATATGAGGACAACTGGCGCAAGCATCACCGGTCGTCCATCACCCGCGACATATGGATGTGCACTCTCGGAGAGAACCGTTCTTACAGGAAACTGACGTCATTCCGCGGTGAAGACCGCAATCCGGTGTGGGCGCCGGACGGTGATTCGTTCTATTATCTGAGCGAGGAGAACGGAAGTTTCAATGTCTACAAATACAGTCTGTCTGACGGAAACCACAGCCAGGTCACACAGCACACCAAGAATCCGGTGAGGTTTCTCACTGTCGCTGACAACGGAACACTGTGTTACGGCTACGACGGAGAGATATACACCATGCGCGAAGGGGCACAGCCGTCGAAAGTGAAGGTGGAGATTGTCACCGACCGGGTGGAGAACGACGTGCTCAACCGCACCTTCAGAAGCGGTGCCACAGACATGGCTGTGTCGCCGAACGGCAAGGAGGTGGCGTTCATAGTGCGCGGAGACGTGTATGTTACGTCGGTTGACTACGAGACGACACGCCAGATCACCAACACACCTCAGCAGGAACGCAACATCAGTTTCAGCCCCGACGGACGCTCGCTCGTATATTCCGCCGAGCGCGACAGCGTATGGGGGATATACCAGAGCAGCCTCGTGCGTAAGGAAGACAAGTATTTCACCTATGCGCAGGAGCTGAAGGAAGAGCCTCTTGTCGTGACCGACAAACCGTCGTTCCAGCCTGAATACTCGCCCGACGGCAAGGAGGTGGCGTTCCTCGAAGACCGTACCACGCTGCGTGTGATAAACCTCAAGAGCAGGAAAGTGCGCACTGTGCTCGACGGAAAGTTCAATTACTCATACAGCGACGGTGACCAGAACTACCAGTGGTCGCCCGACAGCAAGTGGTTTCTCACCTCTTATATAGGCGTGGGAGGATGGAACAACACCGACATCGCGCTCGTCAAGGCTGACGGAAGCGGCGAGGTGACCAATCTGACCGAGAGCGGATATACCGACGGCAACCCCAAATGGGTGCTCGACGGAAAGGCTATGATATGGTCGTCCGACCGTGCCGGTTACCGCAGTCACGGCAGCTGGGGCGCCGAGTCGGACACTTACATCATGTTCTTCGATGCCGAAGCCTACGACAAATTCCGTCTTAACAAGGAAGAACTCGCCCTCGAGGAGGAGATGAACAAGGATTCCGACGAGAAGAAAGACGGAGACGCTGACAAGAAGGACGACGCTGACAAGAAGAAAGACAGCAAGAAAAAGAAAGACAAAAAGGACAAGAAGGACGACAAGAAGAAAGACCTTGTCTTCGATCTTGCCAACCGTCGCGACAGGATAATGCGTCTTACGATAAACTCATCGCGCATGGGCGACGCCGTGCTCACGCCAAAGGGCGACAAGCTTTACTACTGCGCGGCTTTCGAGGGAGGCTTCGACCTTTGGGAACGCAACTTCCGCGAGAACTCAACAAAGCTCATAATAAAGGGCATAGGAGGCGGAAGCATGATTCAGGACAAGAAAGGCGAGAACCTGTATCTGTGCACCGGAGGTCAGATGAAGAAAATACAGACCGCCGGAAACAAGGTGAGCAACATCTCGTTCAGGGCGGAGTTCGACCTGCGTCCGGCAAAAGAGCGCGACTATATATTCAATCACGTGTGGCGGCAGGTGAAAGACAAGTTCTACGATCCGAACATACACGGTGTGGACTGGGACGGATATAAGAATGTGTACGCACGTTATCTGCCTTACATCAACAACAACTACGACTTCCAGGAGATGCTTTCGGAGATGCTCGGCGAGCTGAACGGCTCACACACAGGGGCACGCTACGGCGGCACGGGAGCCGCGCAGCAGACGGCATGTCTCGGTGCTTTCTACGACAACAAGTATGAGGGAGACGGCTTGAAGATAGTGGAGGTGATAGCGGGAGGACCGCTCACCAAGGCAGACTCGAAGATAAAGGCGGGCTGCATAGTAGAGAAGATAAACAACAAGGAGATAAAAGCCGGTGAGGACTACTATCCGCTGCTTGCCGGAGAAGCCGGAAAGAAAGTGCTGCTCGCTGTATACGACCCTGCCACAGGCAAGCGTTTCGAGCAGCAGGTGAAGGCTATCAGCTACGGAGCGCAGCGCAATCTGCTCTACAAACGGTGGGTTGAGAACTGCCGTAAGAAGGTGGACGAGCTGTCGGGAGGCAAGGTAGGATATGTGCATGTGAAGGGTATGGACAGCGAGAGCTTCCGTGAGGTCTACTCGGAGGTGCTCGGCCGCTGCCGCAACAAGGAAGCCGTGATAGTCGACACACGCCATAACGGCGGCGGATGGCTGCACGACGACCTCGCCACACTGCTCAGCGGAAAGGAGTATCAGCAGTTTGCGCCGCGCGGACAATACATCGGCAGCGATCCGTATAACAAGTGGTGCAAGCCTTCATGCGTGCTTGTCTGCGAGGACAACTACTCCAACGCGCACGGCTTCCCGTGGGTTTACAAGACTCTCGGCATAGGAAAGCTCGTGGGCGCACCTGTTCCCGGCACCATGACAGCGGTGTGGTGGGAAACCCAGATAGACCCCTCGCTCGTGTTCGGAATACCCCAGGTGGGTGTGAGAGACATGCAGGGACACTATCTGGAGAACCAGGAGCTGGAGCCGGACGTGGAAGTATACAACACACCGGAGCAGCAGCTCGGAGGCGAGGACAGACAGCTTGAGGAGGCTGTGAGGCTTATGCTCGGGACAATAAAGAAATGATATGCATCCGTATGGAGACGTCCGGTCTCCTGCGGATATATATAAATAAGTCAGACACACATATATAAATAAAGCGGACACGCACAGGCTGACCCGTATATGCCGCGTTATGGCGGTGACGGAGAGCCTTGCGTGTCCGCTTTCCTATGTGTGCCCGCTTACCAGGCGATGTTCATTCCCAGAGTGATGCTTGCGTTTGAGCTGAGCGGAATCATCTCCTTGCTCGTCTTGCCCAGTATGTGGTCCATTCCGATGAAGAGGTTGTAGCCCTTCGGATGGATGTTGAGCACCCATCCCATGCTTGCCGTGAAGCTGTTCACAGCGAAGTTCACGCCTCCGTCGAGCCACTTCAGCGGAGCGTAGTTCGCGCTCAGCCGTCCTTCCGTCCATGAATAGGGACCTTTTATGCGCGACGACCACAGCGCGCCGAACGACACCTTCCGGTATACCGGCAGTGTGTATTCCGCGCCCAGATTGATTGTCGCTCCTATGCCGGTGGTGCGTCCTCCCTTGTCGCCCATGTCCGTGAGGTTGGCGAAGTCAGCCATCTGGTCGCCGTAGCGGTCAGCCTTCACGTCGAGCTCCTCACCGTGGTCTGATGTCACCGACACGTCGTGGAAACCGTCGAAGATGAAGCTTTTCGACCTGTTCTCGGCTGCCATGTCGTTCGACCAGTTGATGAATCCGAGGTCAAGAACCGACGCGCTGACCGTCCAGTCGTCGTTTATCTCGTACACTCCGCCCAAATCGACAGCCATACCGAAGCCTCCCACGCCGAAGCCATCGACGTCGACGTCGTTCACGCATTCGTAAGTGCCGCTGCCTTCCACATTATATTCCTTCTCCTCAGAGACATAGGAGAAGCCTTTCATCGACACGTCAGCCGCAGCCTCGCCCGATATCGACCACTTGTCCTCGCCCGCAAGGTCAGCCTTTATGTTCTTCATTCTCACGTCAGCGCGTGCCAGACCCACCAGCACCTTCACCTTCGCGCCCACCCGGAGCTTCTCGTTTATCTGCCGGGAGTGTCCGAGCGCTATCTCGGCATACGACTGCGCGTGCGCGTTTATGTCGCCTATGTCATACGTCTTGTTGCCTATGTTCTTGGCAAACTCGAACAGACCGTACGGCAGGGACAATCCCACAGTGCTCTTGGAGTTTATCTCGAAGGTGTTGTATCCGCCGAAAGCCTTGAATCCTGCCGACAGTATGGTCAGCCCGATGTCGCCCGTTATGCGGTTGTTTCCTTTGCTGAAGCCGCTCAGAGCGTCGTTTGCGGATATGTAGGGATTCATGAACGTGGTCATCTTCTTGCCGCTCTGCGACGGATACATGGGGTTGTGCATGATGACATCCTGATATCCGAAGTTGCCGCTTAGCTTGATGCTGATGTTTCCGAGTGCCGGCAGCGACACGTAGCCCTGCTCGTTTCCCATCGCCGGGTTGAGCATGTGGCGGTACTTGTAGTCGTCTGTGAAGTATGCCGAGTTGAGGGTCTGCGCCGTGGCACAGCATCCCGTCATCACGATTATCACCGTGAGGATGTTTCTGTATATGGTTTTCATTTTTCTGTCGTTGGTTTGTTGGTTAATTGAAGTCGGCTATCACTTTGCCTGTAATCTTTATTTTCAGGTCGCGTGCGATGAGGAAATGCTTCTTCGCATTGAGCGTCTTTCCCGTCACGCTTTCCGTTCCGTCGTCCGATTTTGCCTTGCCCTGAATGGTGAGACGCAGACCGTCGATCTTTCTCATGGCGTCAGCCGTCTTCTTGGTGATGTTTATCGTGAGCGGCGTATATGCCGAGTTCTCCCCGTCGGGCGACGCTATGACGGTGTTGGAAACCTCCACGTTCACGTCAGAACTGATGTCGTTGCCCTCCGTGTCGATGGGAGTGGCTGTCAGTGTGAGGTAAGCCGGCACGCGGTTCTCTATCGTTGCGGTCACGCATACGGCTGCGTCGTCGCTCAGGTCGTAGTCCTCCAGGTCCTCGTGCCATCCGTCGAGCGAGTCCTTATACACGATGCTGGCGTTCTTCGCGAACGCTATGGGAGCCTCCACGGTGTAGCTCGGCTTGATGGTATAGGTGTGGTCGAGCATGAACTCGCTTTCCCTGTCCTTGTCCGCCATCGCCTTCGCGTCGAAGGATATGTTGTCCGGTATCTTCTCTATGAGTGTCGAGAGGTCCGGCACCTCATATGCGTTGCTGCCATACTCAGCCTCTATCTCCGCCGTTTTCTTGCGGCAGATGCATATGCGGGTGGTCGTTGCCGGATGGACGGTCATCTGCGGCACGGTCACTTTTGCGCTCTCGTGTCCGTCCTTTGTGGCGATGATGGTGCCCGAAACCAGTCCCGTGGCGTTCATTGTGTTGTCTATCGACACCATTATCCTCGGGTTGTCGAGGTCGGCTCGCACGTCGCCGTCGGTCAGGAACTCCGGTATGCCGGTTATCTCTATGTTTCCGAGGCTGTTAAGATCGATTGATGGGTTGAACCGTCCCGACGCCGACACCGGACGAAACGTGTCCAGACTGAACGTGTTGTTTATCTCGAAGCGGGTCTGTGAGGGCACGCCTGTGATGTCGAGCGTGGCGTCCAGACTCATGTCTATGTCTCCTGTAAGTGTTATGTCGCCGTTCTCTATGCTCAGCTCACCGTTCTCCATGTTGCCAGCTGAGAAGTCGAGCTCGTCTGTTGTCACCGTGAGCGAGAGGTCGTGCGATGTGTTCACGCCTGTCAGAGTGATGACCGGACCGCTGTGCGAGAGCGTTCCGTTGCCGTTGCCCCTCACGTCTGTCACGACAATATAGCCCGGCAGGAAGAGCTGCAGCCTGTCTATCACGGGCATGACGGTGCTCAGTCCGTCGGGGAACTGCACGCTCAGGTCCATCGAGGCGGGGTTGATGCTCACGCGCGTGAGGTCCACCACGTCGTCCGAATGGCCGTCGTAGGTGAAGCGTCTTATCCGCTGTGTGTTTGAGAAACGTGTGTTGGCACGCGCCTTGGCGTTCTGTCCGGCAAGACTTTCAAGGTCGATGACGAAAGCCTGTCCGCTTGTCAGTTTTTCCATAATGGTGAAACCTTCCACTCTGATTTCCGTTACGTCGATCTCTCCGCCCTGCTGTTCGAACACGTAGTCGCCGTTGTCCTTCACTGTCACGCAGTCGCTGTTGTCGAGGTCGAGCACGTCTTCCAGTCTGATTGTGTCGGTGGTGCTTGCCGGAATGGTAAGTTCTCCGCCGATGCCTACCGTGCTGTCGATTTCGTCGAAATCATAATCGCTGTCGGAACACGCTCCGGCGACGATAGCACCTGTCGCTATCAAAGCGACGGCAGCTAAAACATTAATGTTTTTCTTAATCATTGTTAACTTTTGATGTTTGATTTATGTGAATATTATAGAGAATTATTGGTATCGCTATTCCAAATTTCCTATAAACTGGAGTGTGCGTAATAACGCTGTGCAAAAATAAATAAAATAATTCAAAAAATATATATCCAAAGCCGAATATTATTAAAATTGTAATGCCGTTGCTGCTTTCCGCCATCCGCAGGGGGATGTACGCGCTCCGCATCACGGGGTTATTCGGGGTGAAAAATAACGATGCCGGTGGGCGCAATGGGAGCTTGCTCTCATATTGCCGGGCGCAGTTTGCTTTATGCAAGCATGCATATAGGAAAGTAAAATATTTTGACAGACGGAATTATTGAAACAGAGTGACGACGTGGCTGAAACGTGAATAAAAGTCGGAAAAATATGTATAATCATCCGGTTCTAACATTCCCAATGTGCAAAAAAAGGCTCTCCAGCATGCCTGAAGAGGCTGTTCCGGACTGTGGAAAAGCATGTCTTGCGCCATGAAAGAGGCTTTCCGGCAGCGCGGAAAAGGCTCTTCCGCATCGTCGGAAAAACCGTCCGGACTGCCGGATTTGTGTATATAGCTGTATATCAGAGTGTTATGCAAAACGCTGAAAACTCGCGTATTTGCAGCCTCAGACGCTTTTCTTCATTCCGACGGCACTCTCGCCGAGTTGGGACATGATGTAAGTGCGTGAATAATAGTATGTTTTTCGCATAAGAGGGGTAGCGGTGCCGGGTCTGCGGAAGGTTTTTGTCGCATTAATGGCTGGCATAAAGAGTGAGTCGGGAGTTTTATGGGAAAATAACATTAGGGGAGGAGTAGGATAAAGTATTTTATATTATCTTTGCATATGACAGGCTGCACTCGGCAATATGAGAGCAATCTCTTATTGCCCTCGTTTGCATTATCATTGCATATGACAGGCATCGGTTCGGCAGTATCAAGTCTGGTAAAACTCCGTTTTCCCGCCTTG
>OHAI01001590.1_pt1 | contig 17502 bp, 16 predicted proteins | sample 1577091 | NCBI WGS metagenome assembly OHAI01 (sample SAMEA3541548, study PRJEB24748) | human gut metagenome | biome: human gut; feature: human-associated habitat; material: faeces | place: China | collected 2012
GGGCAATACCGCATAATTCTAAGTGCCGATACGGCGAGCGAGGTGCGGCAGCTGCCGGAGCGGTGCTTAAGCCGTAAGGCGGGAATTATGCGGTATTGCCTAAGGGCTTGTACGCGTCGGCTGCCGGGCAACGCCAGCCAGCGGCGGAAAGCCCGGAACAGCAGCTGTTCTTGAACGATTTAGCGTTAAAGCAGAAAGGATAACCTATGCTGGAAGCATTAAAGCAGCAAGTTTATGAAGCCAACATGGAATTGCCCCGCCAAGGACTTGTAACCTACACCTGGGGCAATGTCTCGGGCATTGACCGCGAGAAGGGCCTGTTTGTCATCAAGCCGTCCGGCGTGGAATATGACGAACTTACACCGGAAATGCTCGTTGTCATGGATTTGAACGGCAACAAGATCGAGGGCGAGCTGAAGCCCAGCAGCGACACGAAAACGCATCTGGAACTGTACAAGGCGTTCTCGGCGCTGGGCGGCATCGTACACACCCACTCGACCCACGCAGTGGCCTTTGCCCAGGCGCGGCGCGACCTGCCCGCCTTTGGCACGACCCACGCCGACTATTTTTACGGCCCTGTCCCCTGCACGCGGGAGCTGACGCCTGGAGAGATCGACGAGGACTACGAGAAGAACACCGGCAAGGTCATCATCGAGACGTTCCAAAACCGCGGCATTGACCCGGTGCATGTACCCGGTGTTCTCTGTGCCAGCCACGGTCCCTTTACCTGGGGCAAAGACGCGGCACAGGCTGTCTACCACGCTGTTGTGCTGGAAGAAGTCGCAAAGATGGCAATTTTGACTCTGACCATTGACCCCGATGCACAGCCTGCCCCACAGCATGTTTTGGACAAGCATTTTATGAGAAAACACGGACCCAACGCCTATTACGGCCAGAAATAAGGAGGTTTTACCGTATGAAATTTTACATTGATACCGCCAACGTCGACGAGATCCGCAGTGCCAACGACATGGGCATTATCGCCGGTGTCACCACAAACCCAAGCCTGATTGCCAAAGAGGGCCGCGACTACGCCGAAACGTTGAAAGAGATTGCCACCATCGTGGACGGCCCCATCTCCGGCGAAGTCAAGGCGACCACAACCGATGCCGAGGACATGATCACCGAGGGCCGCGCCATCTACGCGCTGGACCCGAATCACATGGTTGTCAAAATCCCCATGACCGCCGAGGGGTTAAAGGCCATCAAGGTGCTGTCCGGCGAGGGCATCCCCACGAACTGCACACTGATTTTCAGCGCCAACCAGGCGCTGCTGGCAGCCCGCGCGGGCGCCACGTATGTCAGCCCGTTTTTGGGGCGTCTCGATGACATCGGCCAGCCAGGCATTGATCTGATCGAGACTATCCACGATATATTCCTGAACTATCCGGACATCGAGACTCAAATCATCGCCGCCAGCGTGCGCAATCCCATCCATGTGACCGACTGTGCCCTGGCCGGTGCCGACATTGCCACGGTGCCGTACAAGGTCATCGAGCAGATGCTTCACCATCCGCTGACCGATGCCGGCATTGAGAAGTTCAAGGCCGACTATACAAAAGTTTTTGGCGTCAACGGATAAATCTTCCGTAAGGAGGAGACAAAGATATGTACTATATTGGGATCGACCTCGGCACCTCTGCGGTGAAGCTGCTGCTGATGGACGAAACGGGCAGCATTGCCAACATCGTCAGCCGGGAATACCCGATTGCCTTCCCGCATCCCGGTTGGAGCGAGCAGGACCCCGCCGATTGGTGGGCGGCGGTCTGCGACGGCATCCCCGCGCTGCTGGACGGGTTTGATGCGTCTCAGGTCAGGGGCATCGGCGCGGGCGGCCAGATGCACGGGCTGGTGGTGCTGGACAAAAATGACGCGGTTATCCGCCCCTGCATCCTTTGGAACGATGGCCGCACCCAAAGGCAGGTCGACTACTTAAACGGCGTTATCGGCAAAGACAAGCTGAGCCGTTACACCGCAAACATCGCCTTTGCAGGCTTCACCGCACCCAAACTGCTTTGGATGCGGGAGAACGAGCCGGACAACTTCGCCCGCATCGAAAAAATCATGCTGCCGAAGGATTACATCAACTATAAGCTGACCGGCGTCCACTGCACCGACTATTCCGACGCATCGGGCATGCTGCTGTTGGACGTGGAGCACAAATGCTGGAGCAAGGAAATGCTGGACATCTGCAGCGTGCAGGAATCCCAGCTGCCGAAGCTGTTTGAGAGCTGGCAGCCCGTCGGCACGCTGACTGCCGAAGCCGCCCAAACGCTGGGCCTGCCTGCGGATGTGGTCGTTTGCGCGGGCGCGGGCGATAACGCCGCTGCGGCTGTCGGCTGCGGCGCGGTGGGCGGCGGTAAGTGCAATATTTCCTTGGGCACATCGGGCACGGTGTTCATCACCAGTGATACGTTCGGCGTCGACAAGCAGAACGCTCTGCACAGCTTCGCCCACGCGGACGGAGGGTATCATTTGATGGGCTGCATCCTCTCGGCTGCGTCCTGCAACAAGTGGTGGAGCGAAGAAGTGCTGCACACCACTGACTACGCTGCCGAGCAGACACCCATTACGGCGGACAAGCTTGGCGCGAACGACGTCTACTTCCTGCCCTACCTGATGGGCGAACGCAGCCCCCACAACGATCCTGCCTCGCGCGGTGCGTTCGTCGGGCTGCGGATGGACACCCCGCGTGCCGCGCTGACCCAGGCGGTACTGGAAGGTGTGGCGTTTGCGATTCGCGATTGTGTGGAGATTGCGCGGGCACAAGGCGTGAAGATTAAAGCCAGCACGCTCTGCGGCGGCGGTGCCAAAAGCCCGCTGTGGCGGGAGATTTTGGCGAACGTGCTGGGCATCCCGCTGACGCTGCCCCAGACCGAGCAAGGCCCCGGCTACGGCGGCGCGATGCTGGCGGCGGTGGCCTGCGGGGCATACCCAAGCGTGCAGGCCTGCGCCAAGGCGCTCGTCCACGCCAAGAGCACAACCCAGCCGGACGCCGCGCTCGTCGAAAAATACAACGCGCGCTACGCCGTGTGGCGCAAGCTGTACCCGGCACTGAAAGTATCCTTTGCGGAAATGGAGGCACTGCAATGAAGATTTTTTCTGTAACCGACCCGGAATTCAAGCCCTATGGCCGCGTTGTGACCGGGCTGGATACCGCCAAAGCGGAAATTTTGGCCGCCTTGGCAAACACCCCGCTGCCCGCAGCTACAGATTATGTGGCCGAGGACGCAGCCCTGCAGGAATTGCCCGCCGCCGTCGAAGTGTCGAAGCATCTTTTCGGCGGCATGCCCTGCCAACTGGGCTGGTGCAACGGTCACAACACTTATTTGAACTGCCTGGAATACCACCGCGACAGCGAGTTCAATCTGGGTACCGAAGATTTTGTGCTGTTGCTTGCCAGGCAGGAGGAAATCGCGGGCGGCAAGCTGGACACCGCCAAGGTCAAGGCGTTCCGCGTCCCGGCAGGCACACTGGTGGAAGTCTACGCCACGACGTTGCATTACGCACCCTGCCATGTGGACGCAGCCAAGGGCTTCCGCGTGCTGGTCGCCCTGCCCAAAGGCACCAATACCGCAAAGCCCGCCATCAAGAATGACGGCGGCGATGACCCGCAGCTGTGGGCCCGCAACAAGTGGCTGTTCGCCCATCCCGACAGCGCCGAGGCCAAGGCCGGGGCGTATGTTGGATTGGTGGGGGAAAACGTACATATTTAGGAGCATATAGAATGCTCCCCTACGATACAGGAAAGTTCCACGGCATCCCCGTAGGGGCGGATTCCATATCCGCCCGCCATTGCAAAATGTGTAAATATATAGGAGGCAAAACCATGAAATCATCCAACATCCCCGAGGTCAAGCTCGGCATCATTGCCGTCAGCCGTGACTGTTTTCCCATCGCCCTGAGCGAGAAGCGCCGCGCTGCCATCTCTGCCGCCTGCGCCGCCAAGGGCACTGACCTGTACGAGTGCAAGACCACTGTCGAGAACGAGCACGACATGCAAAAAGCCGTGGCCGAAGTCACCGCCGCAGGCTGCAACGCGCTGACCGTATTCCTCGGCAACTTCGGCCCCGAAACGCCCGAAACGCTGATTGCCAAGCACTTTGACGGCCCCTGCATGTTCGTAGCGGCGGCCGAGGGCGACGGCGATATGATCAATGGCCGCGGAGATGCGTACTGCGGTATGCTGAACTGCTCCTACAATCTCGGCATGCGCCATCTGAAGGGCTATATTCCCGAGTATCCCGTCGGCACGGCGGAGGAAATTGCCGACAAGATTGCCGAGTTTGTGCCGATTGCCCGCACCATTTTGGGCGTGCGTGATTTGAAAATCATCACCTTCGGCCCGCGCCCGCAGGACTTCTTCGCCTGCAATGCCCCCATCAAGGGCCTGTATGAGCTGGGTGTTGAGATCGAGGAAAACTCCGAGCTGGACCTGCTCGTTTCCTACAAAGAGCATGCGGGCGACCCGCGCATCGCGGACATCTGCAAGGACATGGCCGCCGAGATGGGCGAGGGGCACTATTACCCCGACCTGCTGACCCGCATGGCGCAGTTTGAGCTGACCCTGCTCGACTGGGCCGAGAACCACAAGGGCAGCAAAAAATATGTTGCTTTTGCTGATAAGTGCTGGCCCGCTTTCCCGTCGCAGTTCGGGTTTGAGCCTTGCTACGTCAACTCCCGCCTTGCCAGCCGCGGCATCCCCGTGGCCTGCGAGGTCGATATTTACGGTGCCCTGTCCGAGTACATCGGTATGTGCGCGTCCGGCGACACCGTCACCCTGCTGGACATCAACAACAGTGTGCCCAAGTACATTTATGATGAGGACATCACCGGCAAGTTCAATTACAAGCTGACCGATACCTTCATGGGCTTCCACTGCGGCAACACGCCGTCCTGCAAGATGTGCAGTGACCGCGCCGTCAAGTACCAGCTCATCCAGCACCGCCTGCTGGAGCCCGCCGGCAGCGACCCCGATTTCACCCGCGGCACGCTGGAAGGCGACATTGCGCCGTCCGACATCACGTTCTACCGTTTGCAGTGCGACAGCGAAGGCCAGCTGCGCGCCTACATCGCTCAGGGTGAAATTTTACCCGTTGCAACGCGGTCTTTCGGCGGCATCGCCATCTTCGCCATTCCCGAGATGGGCCGTTTCTACCGCCATGTCCTGATTCAGAAGCGCTACCCGCACCACGGTGCCGTTGCCTTCGGTCACTATGGCAAGACGCTGTTTGAAGTGTTCAAGTTCCTCGGCATTGCGGACATTGCCTACAACCAGCCCAAGAGCCTGCCGTATCCCACAGAGAATCCGTTTGCATAATAATAAGGGAAGGTAAAGAAGAGCTGCGTATGAATCAGCAAGGATCGCAGAAGATCGACGCTTACCGGCGTGCCAGCAACTATCCGGCAGCCGGTCAGCTCTATCTGCCGGATACCCCCCAGCTGCGCCGCCCGCTGAAGCGTGAGGACGTCAAGCGCAAGCTCATCGCCCACAAGAACTGCATCCACGAGATCGGTCAGGATATGCCCGAAATTCTGGATCGGAAGTGGCATTTGCCGGAGAAGGTCTATACTTTTTAATTAAAAATCAAGCTGAAACCTGATTATCCCTTGAAAACACTGTATCCACGGGCATTTCAGACAGGTCAAAACCACCTCATTTACTACGATTTTACTACTGTTGAGTGAGCCTTGACACGCTGAAAGGCCACGAAATGCCGAGATATGGGTACAGCACCCGTCAATCGGGGCCTCCGCCCCGTGACCATATAACTGAATACAGACCGGCCATCTGCCTGGGCAACGCCATGGGTAACACAAACCTGTGGCGTTTTTTATGCCCTGCTGCGGGCACGCAAAACTGTATGAAAACGGGTGGTAAATCCACTTATTTTTCGCCTGTGGGCGGCGCAAATGAAGCCGCCCATATTCTTTCCCTCATGGGAGGCCGGGCGGCGATACAGGGGCGCAACCCCGCCGAAACGAACACTTTTCAAAACCGAGGGAAGGAGGTATCCAATATGGTGGTATTCCGCATTGAGAAAACCCGCGATTACACGGTGATGTCCAACCATCACTTGCGGGACAAGTCGCTTTCGCTGAAAGCGAAGGGCCTTCTCTCCCTCATGCTCTCCCTGCCGGAGGAACCTGAACAGGGAAATCCCGCACAATTAAATACTAATAGATCAAGTAAAGAAAAATCAAAAAAGATCTATCGAGTACAGAAGGATCAAATCCTGTCTTACAGTCCTGTCTCGCAGTCCCATGACGGTCAAGCGTTCTCTGAATGAAGTGGAAACCGCCGGACTTATCATGCGGGTGCGTCAGGGCGTTGGAGAACCAAACAGGATTTATGTGCTGATACCGGGAAAGGAGGACGCTGCCCTTGCCTGATACCTCAAAGCTGGAAAAGCTCAACCGGGAGTTGGAGAAAAGCGAAAAGAAACTGCGGAAAGCCATCAATGATGAAAAGGCATTGCAGCACCAGTTAAAGCAGCTTACCCGAAAGGAACGGACGCACCGGCTCTGTACCCGTGGCGGTATGCTGGAAAGTTTTCTGCAAGAGCCGGAACGCCTGACAGATGATGATATCATGCTGTTGTTGAAACTCATTTTTCACAGGCAGGACACACAGGAACTATTGAAAAAACTGCTGGAACGGAAGAAGCCGGAAATGACCGCATTGCGAAGCAGATTATCGAAGACGCGTTCCAATTTATCCGGATCTCCGGACAGATCGACCTCTTTTTCTATTGCAAGCTCCAGTGTCAAACCTTTTTCCTGCAAAATCGGTGCAAACTCACTGGCAATCTGCTCTAGCATACGGCTCAGATGGATTGTTTCCTTTTCCAGGGTCATGACCGACAGATTAAAACGTGTAATATCAAAGAATTCATTGATCAGTTCTTCCAATCGTTCTGCTTTATTTAACGCAATGCCTGTATACCGCTGTCGCAACTGTTCCGATATTTGCGGCTCATCTCGAAGCAATGACAAATACCCGATCACACTAGTAAGTGGTGTTTTTAAGTCATGCGCCAAATATACGATCAGATCATTCTTTTTCTGCTCAGCCTCTTTCACCGCCATCTCATTGCGCAATGCCTGTTCCCGCACAAGATTCAACTCATTTTGCACCCCCTGCAGAGAACGCGACAACCGTAAAGGCTGTTCCGGCTGATGCACTAACTTTCCTGCTGCTTCCACGACTTCATCCATCTGCCGGAAAGCACGGAACAAATAATAAATCGTCACAATAAGACAGATTGCGCCACTAGCTGCAACACAGACTGAGATCACATGTAAATTCAACCAATGTAGCATCGGCCAATAAGGATCTGTCTGATACCATATTCTCGTGGATAACACCAATTTTGATAATACCACAAGTATTACCAAACCGCCTATGCATATTCCCAGGGTGACTACATACTGCATCAAAAGCTGCATCGCTTTATGATCATGCTGCTCCCCTTGTTTCGCCTCTAATGTTATGTTCTTACTCAATGGTATATCCTACCCCCCAAACCGTTTTTATAAACTTTGGTTTACGTGCCGTCTCATGCATTTTGTCCCGTATTCTGGCAATATGCGCCATCACGGTATTATTGTTATCCAAATATTTTTCTTTCCAAACAGCTTCAAACAATTCCTCGGAAGAAACAACCTTTCCCCGTTTTCTTGCCAAATACCACACAATATCAAACTCCAAAGGTGTCAATGCAATTTCCTGTCCATTGAGCATACACTTGTGACTAATATTTGATATGTGCATACCTCGTATATCAATCTCCTCATCCTGCTTCTGCGTAACACCTGCCGTATTGTAGCGCGTATATCGTCGTAACTGTGTTTTGACCCGCGCCATAAGTTCTAACGGATTAAAGGGTTTGGTAATATAATCATCAGCGCCCACCGTCAGACCCATGATCTTATCCATATCTTCCACTTTTGCCGTCAACATGATAATCGGGAAATAAAACTTCTGTCTGATCTGCCTGCAAAGCGAAAATCCATCCATATCTGGAAGCATAACATCTAATAATGCCAGACTGATCGTGGTCTTATCCAGGCAATTCAGAGCATCTTTTGCATTGTAAAACTTATGCACTGTATACCCCTCATTTTGTAAATATACCTCTACCAGATCGGCAATTTCCTGCTCATCGTCTACCACTAAAATACTCTCCGCCATCTGCCTATTCCCCTCTTTCGTTTGCTTATTCGAGATCATTGTACTACAAGCAAATAGCTTCTGCAAATATCCTTCATCCATGATACGCCCATAAATTTTTAATCTGTGGTTCCAATGTCTCATACTCCCATAAACAACTCCTGTGTATACAATTTGGATCATTCACCTTAATTCTGCCATCTTTCATTCCCGTCAATACTATAAAATGCCCCTCTGTCGTAAAATCTCCTCTCCCCACACTGCAGATAACCGGCTGTCCCTGTTTTAGGACACCACAAACAGTTTCCTTGCTTAAACTGATCTCACGTCCCACAACACCAAAATGAGAAGCTCCCTCAGTAAGAAGACTCCAACTCGTTCCCGTTCCTTTTAGATAGTACCCATTATCCTGTGCATACTTCGCAATCTTATTCGGCGTTGCATTATGATTTCGGGTCAAACCCACGATCACCATTGACAAACAGGTAGGTGCACAACCGGATAACGCAATGTCGCTGCTTCCATAGGAAACATATCCCCATCTTTGATCCCACTGCAGCAAAAGTGGTATCTTTTCCTTACATTCTTTCTTCGTCAAATGACCGTGTGCAAAGCCATCCGCTGACAAATAACCTTTCACAAACTCCAACATCTCCGCATTATTACAAAGGGAACGCAACAACACGGTGGGATATTTATCCCGATTGTCATAAATATTTATATAGGCTGAATCCTTCTTAGCCAAACTGTGCAGTCTCTTCTCAATCTGCGTTGTACTAAGCTTTTGCGGTGCCTTCTCCTTCGCATCATGAATAGACATATTTTGTGCAGACACGCCATACTCCTCATCCGACTGCCACTGTCTGACCCAGCTTCCCACATTTCCTATCAATTTCCACATTACGATCACCGTCAAAATAAACGCCAGCACTTTCATGAATCTATGTTTTCTGTGTTTCCTTCTTTCCATAAAAAATAGCCTCCTTTATCTGCTTCTGATAACATCCTAGCAAAATAAAAAAGACTGTTTTTATAATTCGTATCACGACTTTGTGATATTTTTATTCCAAATTTCTTACAAAATTATGACTGCATCTGTGCGAACTACTTTTGCGCCTCAATCGCGGCCATCTCCGCATTGATCGTGTCTTCAGACGCCGCCATTGCCTGCAATGTCATTTCCAATAGTTTTGGCAACTCCCAGCCAAGCTGCTCAGCGCCTCGTGCGATGACCTCACGAGAGCATCCCGCCGCAAAACCTTTCGCTTTATACTTTTTCTTTAAGGATTTTAACTCCATGTCCTTCGTGCTCTTCGATGGACGTCCTTTTGGATCCGCTTGTATGAATTAATTTATTGAAACTTCCCATACCGGAAGTTGCTGCAAGAACAACATATTGCTTATTATGTCGATGACTATATTGCATTTTGCAGTCACCAAAGAGTGATTTCTGCCATCCGAGAACTATAGTAATTGCCTTGCCGCATTTTCGTTCTTGGTGATTTCTAAATTTTGTTGTCTCTGATGATTGATTTACATGCCCTTCGGAAACTCGAAGTCCCGGAAGCAAGGTATTCATCATTTTTGATGTGCGAAGTTTGAGTAGGGTATACAATACAGCCAAAAATTGTGAATGTAAAAAAACTTTACATAGATTTTACATAAGATTTATTTGGACTTTGCAACTACTATGTAAAATGTATGTAAAAATAACGCACCAGAACCAGATAACTTGTGTGCGTGGAAATGAGGATAAGCATGGATATATTTGGCGTATTGACAATGATAGGCGGGCTTGCTCTGTTTTTATATGGAATGCATGTGATGGGAGATGGGCTTGCCAAGACTTCCGGTGGTAAACTGGAACAGATTTTGGAAAAATTTACCAGTTCACCGATGAGAGCGGTGCTTTTGGGTGCCGGTGTGACGGCGGTGATCCAGTCGTCATCGGCAACAACCGTTATGGTGGTTGGATTTGTCAACTCCGGGATTATGAAACTCAATCAGGCGGTTGGCATTATTATGGGAGCCAATATCGGTACCACGGTGACATCATGGCTGCTTAGTCTTACCGGTATTCAGGGTGACAATTTATTCGTAGAATTGCTCAAACCAAGTTCGTTTACGCCGATTTTAGCAATTGTTGGTGTTAGCATGATCTTATTTGCCAAGTCGAGCAGACCGAAAGATATTGGAACGATCATGATCGGTTTTTCGGTATTGATGTTTGGTATGGACACGATGAGTGAAGCAGTGAAACCACTTGCAGATGTGCCAGAGTTTACAAGACTGTTTACGGTATTTGAGAATCCGATCTTAGGAGTGATCGCCGGAACGATATTAACGGCTGTGATCCAAAGTTCTTCCGCATCGGTAGGTATTTTACAGGCATTGTGTCTGACGGGAGCGGTCAGCTATTCCTCGGCCATTCCGATCATCATGGGTCAGAACATTGGAACTTGTATTACTGCATTGCTTTCCGCGGTAGGAGCCAACAGAAATGCAAAGCGAGCAGCGTTAGTACATTTTTACTTTAATTTAATTGGTACGATTTTGTTTATGGCGTTGTTTTATCTGTTAAATGCGTTCATCGGATTTTCCTTTATGGACCAGGCAGCAGGTGTCATGGGTATTGCCATCGTGCATACGTGCTTTAACGTATTAGCAACTTCATTGCTGCTTCCATTTCGGAGCATTCTGGTGCGCCTGGCAACTTGGACGATCCCGGAAAGTGCCGAAGAGAAGCAGATGGAGACAACGTTACATGTGTTGGATGAGCGTTTCTTAGAAAAACCGTCTTTTGCAGTTGCACAGGCCAAAACAGCGGCATTGCAGATGGCAGAGGATGCCAGAAATTCAATCAAATATGCGATCGACCTGTTTGAACAGTATGATGAAGAACAGGCAAAAAAAGTGGCAGAGCTTGAGTCGACCGTGGACCATTACGAGGACGAGATCGGAACCTATTTGATGAAGATCGGAAATGCGGAGCTGTCGGATGAGGATTCACAGTCGGTATCGCTTATATTGCACTGTATCGGTGATTTCGAGCGTATTTCCGATCATGCCTATAATATTATGGAATCGGCAGAGCAGTTCCATAATATGAAGAAAAAGTTTTCCGATAAGGCAAAAAAGGAGCTGCGTGTTTATGAAGCCGCAGTAAAAGATATTGTAGATATAACTTTTGATGCGTATGATCGGTCAGATATTATCAAGGCGAGTCGGGTAGAACCGTTAGAAGAAGTGATCGATCGCTTGAATGATGAGATTAAGAAAAAGCATATAAAACGTCTGCGTAAAGGCAAATGCACGATCGAACTTGGTTTTGTATTATCGGATCTTACGACTAATTTTGAACGTGTGGCAGACCATTGCTCCAACATTGCGGTATGTTTGATACAGACGCAGGCAGACGGTTATGAAATGCATGAGTATTTGGATAAATTGAAAGAGGATGAAGATCCGTTCTTTGGACAGATGTTTGAAGAGTACTGCAAAGAATATCGGTTGCCATCATAGCGCACAAAGGAAAGGTTTGGTGAAAGACAATGGCTCATATTTATATTGTAGAAGATGATGTGAATATTCGGGAGATCGAGGCGTTTTCCCTCAAAAATTCCGGATATACCGTAGAGGAATTTGGTTCTGCCAAGGAGTTTTGGAGCCGCATTTATGAAAAGGTACCGGATCTGATCGTGTTAGACGTGATGTTGCCGGATGAGGACGGATTATCTATTGTCAAAAAGCTGCGTCAATGGGCAGAATCCCGTTATGTTCCCATCATTATGGTGACGGCCAAAACAACAGAATTAGATCGTGTCAAGGGGCTGGATCGTGGTGCAGATGATTATCTTACAAAACCGTTTGGCGTGATGGAGTTGATCTCCCGCGTAAAGGCATTATTACGTCGAAGCATGCAAAATCATGAGATCAAGCAGATGAAGGTTGGCGAGATCGAACTTAACGATGAGAAACGTCAGGTTAAAGTGTCGGGAGAGCCGATCACGCTGACTTATAAGGAATATGAACTATTAAAAATGTTAATGAGCAATACAGGAATCGTGCTGCAGAGAGAGGATATTATGGTGCGTATTTGGGGCATGGATTACGAGGGAGAATCCCGCACCTTAGATATGCATATCAAAACACTGCGCCACAAACTGGGGGATGCAGGTAAAAAGATCCGAACGGTGCGTAACGTAGGATATCAATTGGAAGAGTGATAGGAGATAATGAACCATGCGAAAACGAATTAATTGGCTTTTCGTATTGTTGACGATAGTGGCAATCATAGTAACGACTTTGCTTGCCACTATTGTCAATTATACAGTACTGAAACAGGAAGTGATCGATGATCTGCGTATTTATGCACAGACCTTAAAAAAGACGGTGTACGCAGATCAAAAAGCGGAAAACGGTCAGGTTAAGATCGCAACGCCTCTTCGTATTACTCTAGTAGATACAGACGGAGCGGTATTGTATGATTCTGAGGCAGATGAAGCATCGATGGGGAATCATAAAAACCGCGAGGAGATCAAGGAAGCTCTCAAATATGGCGAGGGAAATACGATACGTCATTCAGAGACGATCGGAGACAATACGATTTATTATGCGGTGCGTTTGGACAATGGTAATATACTTCGTCTGGCTAAGAATAGCAGTAGTATTATAGGAATTTTAATGTCAGCACTGCCAATCATGTTATCGTTTATATGTATCGTTATCATTGTATGTATTTTCGTGGCGCATTTTCTCACGAAAAGTATTGTGTCGCCGATCGATGAACTTGCACAGCATATTAACGATTCGGACGTGACGAGTGTGTATAAGGAACTTCGACCGTTTGTGCGAAAAATACAAAAGCAGCACAAAGAGATATTGCAGACAGCAGAGATCAGACAGGAATTTACGGCAAATGTCTCGCATGAGTTGAAAACGCCACTTACTGCAATTTCCGGTTATGCGGAGTTGATCAGTCATGGGATGGTGCAGGGAGATGATGTACTCGCTTTTGCTGCTAAGATCCATAAAAATGCAAATCGGCTGTTGTCGTTAATTAATGATATTATCCGTTTGTCGGAGCTTGACTCGACCGGACCGGAACTTCTGTTAGAAGACGTTGATCTGCAGACGGCAGCAGGGCGTTGTGTGGAGCTGCTGCAGATGAGTGCACAGAAGCATCAGGTGCAATTGACGACGCAGACGGAAAGCTGTGTGATCCGAACAAACCTGCAGATGATCGATGAATTGATGTACAATTTGGTGGACAATGCGATCCGATACAACAAAAAGGATGGATCGGTGTGCCTGAACGTTGGAATGGCAGATGAGTATACCGCATATTTGGAAGTGAAAGATACCGGTATAGGTATTCCAAAAGAGCATCAGACTCGCGTGTTTGAACGTTTTTACCGAGTGGATAAGAGCCGATCAAAGTCAACAGGCGGTACGGGTTTAGGCTTGGCGATCGTAAAACATATTGTTGTGCAGCTTCATGGTACTTTGTCTCTCAAGAGTGAACCGCAGGTTGGTACACAGATACGAATAGAATTACCAAAGTCGCTGAGTTGATTACAGGATTGCCGGAGTTGCCGGGTTCATAAATTGCCGAAGTCACCGGGTTAATTATTGACAAATTTACGCAATATAGTACAATGAAAGGTACTGTGGCAATTTTGCACAGTACCTTTATGAATTATTAGATATGTCGGGCGTACGGACAGCAGTGATTTGGTTGTCAGTGAGACTTTAGGCATAAGCCGGCAGTGATCAGTTTGTGAACAGTCTTTGCAGAAAGTACGCACAGGAACGGAGGAAGTTATGGCAGAAATGTACAACCATCACACAGTGGAAAAGAAATGGCAGAAGGTATGGGATGATGAGAAAGCGTTCCATACACCAAACGATTATACGAAACCAAAGTTTTATGCGTTGGTAGAGTTCCCATATCCATCCGGACAGGGACTTCACGTAGGACATCCAAGACCATATACGGCATTGGATATCGTCGCAAGAAAACGTCGTATGCAGGGCTACAATGTACTTTACCCAATGGGATGGGATGCTTTTGGTCTTCCAACAGAGAACTATGCGATCAAAAATAAGATTCACCCTAAGATCGTAACGAAGAATAATGTAGCTCGTTTTAAGGAGCAGTTACACTCTTTGGGATATTCTTTCGATTGGGATCGTGAGATCAATACGACAGATCCGGAATATTATAAATGGACACAGTGGATCTTCTTAAAGTTATTCAAAGAGGGTCTTGCTTATAAGAAGGAAATGCCGATCAACTGGTGTACATCCTGTAAGGTTGGTCTTGCTAACGAAGAGGTAGTAAATGGCGTATGTGAGCGCTGTGGTTCTGAAGTTGTCCGCAAAGTAAAGAGTGAGTGGATGCTTAAGATCACAAATTACGCTGATAAGTTATTAGAGGGATTGAATCACGTGGACTACATTGACCGCGTTAAGACTTCCCAGAGAAACTGGATCGGACGTTCCGAAGGTGCAGAGGTTGACTTTAGCATTGCCGGCAAAGAAGATAAACTCCGTGTTTATACGACCAGACCGGATACGTTATTTGGTGCTACTTATATGGTAGTATCTCCAGAGCATCCGATCATTGATAAATACAAGGATGAGATCACAAACTGGGATGACATTGCCACGTATCGCGAGATGGCAGCCAAGAAGTCTGACTTTGAGCGTACAGAGCTTGCTAAGGATAAGACCGGTGTTGTGTTAGGTGGTTTCAAGGCAATTAATCCGATCAACAATACAGAGATCCCAATCTGGATTTCTGATTATGTATTGATGACTTATGGTACCGGTGCGATCATGGCAGTGCCTGCACACGATGACCGTGACTGGGAGTTTGCGAAGAAGTTCGGACTTCCAATGATTCAGGTAGTAGAGGGCAAAGAAGGTCCTGTTGATATCAATGAAGCAGCATTTACGGATGTAGCAACCGGACAGATGGTAAATTCAGGATTTCTGACCGGATTAAGCGTAGAAGAAGCGAAGGAAAAGGTAAAAGATTTCCTGACAGAGAATAAGATCGGTAACCGTAAAGTAAACTATAAATTGCGTGACTGGGTATTCTCCCGCCAGAGATATTGGGGAGAGCCTATCCCAATCGTACACTGCGAGAAATGTGGGTACGTTCCACTTGATGAGAGTGAGCTTCCACTGCTGCTTCCGGAGGTAGACAGTTATATGCCAACAGACAACGGTGAGTCGCCACTTGCGGCAATGACGGATTGGGTAAATACAACATGCCCATGCTGTGGTGGACCGGCAAAGCGTGAAACAGACACGATGCCGCAGTGGGCAGGATCATCCTGGTATTTCCTGCGTTATACGGATCCACACAATACAGAAGCACTTGCCAGTCCGGAAGCATTGAAATATTGGCTGCCGGTTGACTGGTACAATGGTGGTATGGAGCATACGACCCTGCATTTGCTGTATTCCCGTTTCTGGCACAAATTCCTGTATGATCAGAAAGTTGTACCGACACCGGAACCATATCAGAAGCGTACGTCTCACGGTATGATCCTTGGTGAAAACGGTGAGAAGATGAGTAAGTCCAGAGGAAACGTTGTAAATCCGGATGATATTGTACGTGATTACGGTGCAGATACACTGCGTACGTATGAGATGTTTATCGGTGCGTTTGACTTGAGCGCTTCCTGGTCTGAAGATGGTGTGAAAGGATGCCGCCGTTTCTTAGAGAGAGTTTGGAAGCTGCAGACACTCTTGACAGAAGGTGATGAGTATTCCGCAGATATGGAGATCAAGATGCATCAGACGATCAAGAAAGTCAGCGGTGATTTCGAGAATCTGAAGTTTAACACAGCGATCGCGGCAATGATGTCGTTGATCAATGACTTCTATAAGAAGAATTCGATCAATAAGGCAGAATATAAGACACTTATTACATTGCTCAATCCGGTTGCACCGCATATTACCGAAGAACTTTGGGAAATCGTTGGGGGACAGGGCAGATTGTACCAGCAGTCTTGGCCGGAGTATGTCGAAGAGAAGACCGTAGAGTCTACTGTGGAGATCGCTGTTCAGATCAACGGTAAGACCAAAGCAACAATTTCTATTGGCAAAGAAGATCCGAAAGACGATGTGCTTGCTAAGGCAAAAGAAGCTTTGGGTGATAAATTGAGTGGTAACATTATCAAAGAGATTTATGTGCCGGGGCGTATCGTTAATATTGTAGCAAAATAACATGCAGCAATGAAACGATCGTTGCGAAATAGTATTTTATGATGTTAATAGTCCATTTCCTTGGCGGAACGGTGGTTAATGTTTTGCCTTGGAAATGGGCTTTTCATGTTTGGAAGGAGGAGCGTTATGAATATTGCTGTATTATTTACCGGAGGGACGATCGGGAGTACGTTAGCCGGAAATGTGATCGGTACGAAAACCGGAGCAGCGGATGGTCTGTTAGACACGTTGCCTTGTGTAGAACGAGATGGTCATGTGGAAGAAATCACCTATCAGGTATATCATCCGTATACACTTCTCAGTGAAAATAGTACCGGATTAACGATCGCACAGTTGGCTCAGAGCATCCGAGAAGTGGTCAGTGAGGCGAAGTATACAGGTAGTGCAAAGGTGGCGCTAGGGAACAAAGGGGAAGCAGAAGATGGAACATCCGTATTTACGGGACTGGATGGAGTGATCATTATGCATGGCACAGATACGCTGGCATATTCAGCGGCTGCGATGGGATATCTGTTTGGCGATTGTGACATTCCGATGGTTTTTGTGTCCAGCAACTATGTATTGACAGATCCAAGAGCAAATGGTGCTTATAATTTTCAATATGCTGTGCAGTTCTTAGCATTTGACTGCAAGCAAAAAGGTGTGTATGTTTCGTATCAGAATGGGGATGGGATCCCAAGGATTCACTTAGGAACAGCGATCATTGGACATCAGCCTTACAGTGATGAAGTGTATAGTGTTGGTGGTATGGAATACGGTCATTATGAAAAAGGCACCAAGTGTTTTGTCGCCGGAAAAGTGTACTATGCATGGAACAATGCAGAGAGGCTTACCGATAGACCTTCCCTGCAGGCACCGGATCACTGGGATGCACCGATCGGGTTGATCTACCCACATCCGGGGATGCGTTATCCGATGAACTTTGACGGAATACAGGCAATTTTGCATCATACGTATCATGCCGGCACGATCTGCAGTGAAACACCAGAAGCGGATAAATTCTTTTATGAGGTGGCAAACCGGAAAATCCCCATTTTTTTATGCGGCATGGATGCAGACATGGTTTACGAAAGCACATACGTCTATGA
>OHAI01001598.1_pt1 | contig 17445 bp, 20 predicted proteins | sample 1577091 | NCBI WGS metagenome assembly OHAI01 (sample SAMEA3541548, study PRJEB24748) | human gut metagenome | biome: human gut; feature: human-associated habitat; material: faeces | place: China | collected 2012
AATGGAAAGTGTCGGCGGGTTTCCGGAGTTGTAGAGGCTGACTACTTTGGTATAAGGAGAATCGCCGTCCGTTACCGGCATGATCTCAATATGTACGCCTGCTTTCTCCTCGAACACTTTTGCAATCTCTTCCAGTGCTGTCTGGATTTCTGCTTTTGTGTTCATGATGACGATACTCGTTCCGGAAAGCGACGTATCGTACTGGAAGGTATCGGTGGTCATGTCGATCGGCACTTCTTCTTTTACTGCGTTCGGATCATCCGGATCGCTTGCGAAGCCGAAGGTGCATCCGGTCAGTGCAGAAGTAAGAAGCACGCCGGACATTCCAAGAGCTGCCGCCCTGGCACTAAATTTCTTTCTCATCACAATTCCTCCTGTTATCTCTGGACAGCGGGTCCTGTCCTTCGTTTTGTGTAACCGGTCAAGTAACCGGTTACTTTCATTGTCTTTATCATAGCATTGGCAGTGGGTTTCGTCAATATTTTCTTTACTTTTCGTGATTTTCCATAATTTTGTTTTTGGCTTTTGTGGAACTTTTACAAAACCGGTTACTTGACCGATTCCCGCTTGTTCCGGCGGGCGAGAAATGTTATACTATCTTCATATATTATTTGTTTTTTTCTGAAAGCTTACATGATTCACGCAACACTTTTGAAGGAAAGGACACTTGAACTTATGGCACGAAAAAAAAATGTAACCTTTAATGATATTGCACAGTACACGCATTTTTCCAAAACAACCATTTCCAGATATTTTAATAATCCGGATTCTCTGACTCTTGAAAATCAGGAAAAAATCACTCATGCACTGGATGTCCTTGGATACCAGGAAAATAAGCTCGCCAAAGTACTGGCTAATGGAAAAAGTGAATTTGTTGGAATTATCATCCCCAACCTGTATCTTCACTATTACTCTGAGATGTTAAACCAGTTACTTTCTACTTACGAAAAGTATAATTATAAATTTCTTGTATTCATTGGAAATAATAAAAAAGAGATTGAAGAAAAATATATTCATGAACTGATGGCTTATAAGATTGAGGGACTTATTGTCTTAAGCAATACCATTTCGTCTGAAGAACTTGCTTCTTATAAACTCCCGGTTGTCACGATTGAGCGGGAATGTGACCATGTCTGCAGCGTGTCTACAGACAACTATCTGGGTGGTGTTCAGGCAACCAGTTTGTTGATACGTAATAACTGTGATGTCATTTTACATATCAATTCCATATTTTCTGATACCCTCCCGACTTATGGGCGTATTCAGGGATTTGAAGATATCTGTAATGAGCATCATATTACTCACGAACTGATCCAAAGAAATATGGGAAACACTTATCAGGAAACTTTAGCTCAGCTAAAGAATATATTTAATGAAATTGAAGAGAAATATCCGGCACAAAAAAAGGGAGTCTTTCTTGCGAATGACACCTATGCCAGTATGTTCCTGAACCTGATATTCCAGAAATACGGAAAACTTCCGAAGGATTATCAGATTGTCGGATTCGATGATTCTCCTATTGCAAGCGAAGCTATCCTTCCAATCACAACCGTTGGACAGCAAATTGAGAAAATTGCACAGACTGCCATGGAGCTTCTGGTTCTCCAGATGAATGAAATGAAAAAAAGAAAACCAACTCCTTTAAAAGAGCCGGTTCATAAGCAGATTACGCCTGTATTGATCCGACGTGATACTACAGAATAATACCGGTAGTGAGCAAATGATAAATTCCCTGAAGTTTTATTATTCACTTCAGGGAATTCTTTTGACAAATTCTATATTTGGCTTTTTAATTTCTCAACCACTTTTTGAATTATGTTTATATCTTCTTCTAATTCATCTGCTATCTGTTCTGTTGATTTTCCTTTTTTCAATTTCTTCTTTATTATTTTTTCTAAGAGTATCCGCTTTCCAATTTCGATTCCATCCTGTCTTCCAATCTCGATTCCGTCCTGTCTTCCAATCTCGATTCCATCCTGTCTTCCAATCTCGATTCCATCCTGTCTTCCAGCCTCATACTCTGCTTTCCGCAGTTTCTTTTCTTCAAACTCTTTGTCATATTCATAGATGCTCACTTTGATCACCTCAGTCTTATTCTTCAATAAAAACTCTGCCAGGATTCCTTCTTCTATGCATTCGTCAACTGCTCTCGTAACTGCTTCTTCTAAAGAGACATCCTGTTTCGCCGCATATTTTCTTACTCTGGCGACATACTGTGCATATTCCTTTAATGTTCTACAATGTTCCATCAAATCTGAACTGTGGCCATCATTCACATTCAGCATAGTCACTCTTAACTCCAGATCTGGATTTTCTGTTGGATTCTCGTATGCAGAAGATAATCGGAACTCACTACGATCTTCTACTTCTTTTGTTCCATTATAAAATACTAAAAATCTTGGCGTTGGTATCTTTTGTATCACAGTTGAATATAATGATTTCCGAACCACTAATCGTTGATACTCATCCGCAATATAAAACAAATTTCTAAGTGGAATATTCGGATTATACGTTGACTGATGTTCATATAAATATAAATTCATATCCATGATAAACGCCAGATCATTTTTCATTCCCATATAAATCGCATTTTCCAATGTAACAACCTGCAACTTTTCCGGATCTGTGTACTCTCTCCCATTCACTGCATTGTACAATGATAACAAATTCTCTTTGTCATGGTACAACATTCTAAAAATTGTATCCTTGTACATCCTTTTTGCCTTTAACTGCCGGTTATTCACCTGATACTTTTGATTACGTCTTTTCTGACTCTTTCTTTTCGCCATATTCTGTTTCCTCCTGTATGCAGGAGGATGTCTTTTTATTTTTTCAGTCATCTCCTGCTTTTTTTACAATTGATTGGTATGAAAGCATAGATTTCTGAAATAAAATTAGATTATAGATGGTATATGTTGTTTTTATATACCGTTGATTTTTTTGAAATATGCTTTGGTATATATTAACATATCAATAAATATTAATCAATGTATTTTTTACTATTTCCTTTTTTGATAATGTTAATCACCTTAGCAATAAGGTATTACAAAATAATATTTTTTTCTTGTTTCAATTCTGTATACAGAACTTTTTGTATCCCATGAAATATAATATAATCCCGGAATAATTTTTTGCGTATCAACATCCACTATTTGCTTTTGTGTTTCTTCATTCTTTTGATATACTATTTCTTTTTTAACTTTTGGAGCAGACCATCCAAAATATACAATATAAATACGTGTACCATTTTCACATTTATGCCGGCGTGCTGGTCCTAGCTCGTATAATTCATCAAAAGAATTTACACTCTGTCTCGTTACTAATCCATCTTTCATGAAGGCAATTGGTCCATATATATACAAAAATACGATTCCGATTATGAGCAGACATAATATTTTGATTTTATTATTCTTTAACATGCGGCACCTCCTAAAACAGAGTATATTTTTGAATAAAGCTCCTATTTTTAAATTAGAATAACATTCCTTATTTTATTTTCAATATGTAATTTAGAAATGCTCAATTTTTATAAAACTTCTACAACTCTTTCATCTTTCCAAGAATCTTCTGAGTAAAATGCTTCATGATTGCATTATATAATCTCATGTTCTGCTCTTGCTTTATCTTCCTTTCTCACCAGAATTTCATATTCATATGCCTTATCCTGATCTACTCCGATACTTCCAAATTGGGATCTCTTCGTTCCTTTTCCCTGAAAAAACCACTCTGAGTCCTGATTTCTTACTTTATGTTTGTATGGAATCTTCGCCAGATCCAGCGCATCCCGGATCTCGTTGAACCGCTTCATGTCATGTCCGATATAGATAGATTCTGTCATTAATTTCATAGGCCAATCCTCTTTTCGTAATTTCTTAATTTTGATTATACTCTATTCTTTTGGGCGATTCTATAACAACTTTCTTAATATTTCTTATCTTGATACAAGCAAAAAGCTGCCCTGTACTTCTACAGCAGCAGCCTTTCACCATTATCCTTCAGCAGCTTTTTCGTTCTATATCTTTTCAATGATATTTTCTACTTCTGAAATATCGATTTCTAACATTTCTGAAATTTGTTCTACCGAATAATTTTTAGCTAATTTCTTCTTAATCAGACTCATAAGAAGCTTTTTTTCTCCCTCAGCAATTCCTTCCTGTTTTATCAGTATCTTTTCTTCCCACGTCTGCATATACTTCACCTCTGTCTTCTCACTTGCTCTGATCTGACAAACACGTCTATGCATTTCTTGAATCCGTTTCCTTTCGCATGCCCCTGACACTTCATCTGTACTATACTTCAAAAGTTCTATCAGCTCTGATAGTACCAACTCTGGATGTTCCCCTCTGGTATTTAAAAATATCCTCGTTGCTCCATCATCCAGTTTCAATTCCGGGATCTCCTCACATTTCATCTGAAATGTGTAGCGATATAAGCCATATCCAAACAAATCAAATGGCGTAATCATCACAACCAGGACTTCATTCAACAAGTTGAAATCAGCGGCTCCCGGTAGTAATAGTTTACTGTCAATGATTTGTCCAGCAAGTTTAATTCTTTTAATGATCTTCTTTGGTCCATAAGTAGCTCTCCTCTCTTATACAGATATGTTCCCTGTAAAGAAGAGCTGTTTATCTTTATGGATATGATAACACAGAGTTTATATATATACCAGTATATACAGTCAACTTCTTTTATCAGGCATGCATTATCTGTTTGTTGTATTGTTCATTTTAGATTCTTTCCCGATTATCTGGGTCTGAAATAAATGAATGGTAACTATAGATACAGTGCAGATATTAGAATTCATCTGCGTATCGATACAATAACATGCCTGATTTTTATTTTCAATATTCATTTTGAAAATGCTGATTTTTTGTGAACTTTCTACAACTCTTTATAAACTCATAGCAAAAAATCCGCAGATGCAAGCTGGAAGGCTTATCCCTGCGGATTTCTTCAATATAGGCTTTTACTCCTTCTCTTTGTAATGATGCGCTTCCTCCAGCATCATATCTTTCACCTTCATCAGACGGATCTGGGTGCTTCGTTCATTTTCATCCAGCTTCATGGTAATATACTTGATATTCTTCTGTGCCTCCGGAATGATCACATGCTCCAGGGCGTTGACACGTCTTCTGGTCTTCTCAATCTCAGCCGCCATAAGCTGGCAAGCTTTTTCTGTCTCTGCAAGCTTCAGCATATCCGGAAGGATATCTGCAAGAGATTTTACAGCTCCGTCCAGATCACTCGATGTAAATGCGAATCCATACGAATAGATATCATTCGCATCTGCCGTTCTGGTCTTCGTCTCGAATACAGGAATGTCTACACTCATGACATTCTTCTGTCCGACTTCCAGATCCACCTCCTGCTTCGGCGCCATCAGTGCCGTGTTCAAGGTTGCTTCGTCCATTCCGGCTTTGGCTATGACGAAGTTCTTATTGGCCGAACGGATACCCGCTTCTACCTTCTCCCGAAGTTCCATGTTCACTTTTACCAGATCCAGGAACTGACGCATCAGTTCGTCTCGTTTATCTTTCAGAAGTTTGTGACCTTTTATGGCTGTGACCAGTTTCTTCTTAGTCCTGGTCAGTTCCATACGGGTAGGGGTTACCTGGGTTGACGCCATAGTATCACTCCTTTCTATACTTTATATATTGGACGCCATGCCGGCTCGAATCCGCATGGCTTACTGCTTACCATAATACTCGTCCAAGAACTTATCATCAATTCGTTTCAACTCTGATCTTGGCAGCATAGACAACAGCTTCCATCCGATCTCCAGTGTCTCTTCAATCGGTCTGTCGGTATCGTATCCCTGTGATACATATTCTTTTTCAAATGCATCTGCGAATTTCGCATATACCAGGTCAATATCAGTAAGAGCTGCCTCTCCTAAGATAGTCATTAATTCTTTCGCATCTTTTCCTCGCGCATATGCCGCAAATAACTGGTTCATGGTATTTGCATGGTCGGCTCTTGTCTTACCTTCTCCGATTCCTTTATCTTTCAGACGGGACAGGGATGGCAATACATCGATCGGAGGCTTGATACCTTTGCGGTACAAGTCACGGCTTAATATGATCTGGCCTTCGGTGATGTAGCCGGTAAGGTCCGGGATTGGATGCGTCTTGTCATCTTCCGGCATGGTCAGGATCGGAATCAGTGTGATACTTCCCTTCTTGCCATTCTGTCTTCCGGCTCTTTCATATAACGTTGCAAGGTCGGTATACATATATCCAGGATATCCACGACGTCCCGGTACTTCCTTACGTGCGGCAGATACTTCACGGAGTGCATCTGCATAGTTGGTAATATCTGTCATAATTACCAGTACATGCATATCTTTTTCGAATGCAAGATACTCGGCTGCTGTCAGCGCCATTCGAGGTGTGGAAATACGTTCGATCGCCGGGTCATTTGCCAGGTTGACGAACAGTACGGTTCTGTCGATGGCACCTGTCTCTTTGAAAGATTCTACGAAGAAGTTCGACTCTTCGAATGTGATACCCATAGCGGCAAATACTACGGCGAACTTCTCATTGCTTCCGCGTACCTTTGCCTGCTTTGCAATCTGTGCTGCCAGGTTAGCAGGTGGAAGTCCGGATGCCGAGAAGATCGGAAGTTTCTGCCCACGAACCAATGTGTTCAGTCCGTCAATAGCCGATACACCTGTCTGGATAAACTCTTCCGGATAGCTTCTTGCCGCCGGGTTCATAGGCAGACCGTTGATATCACGTCTTTCATCCGGCAGGATCTCCGGTCCCCCGTCGATCGGGCGGCCCAGTCCGTCGAAGACACGTCCAAGCATATCTTCCGATACACCAAGCTCCATGCTTCGTCCCAGAAAACGTACTTTACTGTTACTTAAGTTGATACCTGTGGCACTTTCGAACAACTGCACCAGTGCATCATTTCCATTGATCTCCAGAACCTTGCAGCGGCGCTTCTCACCGCTTGCAAGCTCAATCTCACCCAATTCGTCATAGGCTACATTTTCAACGCCGCGTACCAGCATCAGAGGTCCGGCAACTTCCTGTATGGTTCTATATTCTTTTGGCATAATTTAGAAGTCCTCCTTCCCGAATGCAGCCGCAACTTCCTTGTCCAGTTCTTCTTCTACATTCTTATATTCACTTTCGATATCGGCGTCTGTTGTATATTTATAACGGCCGATCTTTTCTCTTACCGGCATGGCGATCAGTGCATTCATGTCCGCACCCTTGTTCAGTGCGTCGACAGATTTCTCATAAAATGCCAGTACCAGTTTCATCATCAGATACTGCTTACGAAGCGGCGTGTAAGTGTCGATCTCATGGAAGGAGTTCTGATGTAAGAAGTCCTCACGGATGGATCTTGCCGCTTCCATCTTCAGACGGTCAGTCGGTGACAGGGCATCCATACCTACCATCTGTACGATCTCATTTAACTCGGCTTCTTCCTGAAGGATTGTCATCATCTTCTGACGGTCTTCCATCCAGTCCGCAGCCACTTCCTCGTTGAACCAGTTTGCCATATTGTCAACATACAGTGAATAACTGGTCAGCCAGTTGATGGCTGGGAAATGTCTCTTATACGCAAGTGCGGAATCCAGTCCCCAGAATACCTTTACAATACGAAGGGTTGCCTGTGATACCGGTTCGGAGATATCACCACCCGGAGGAGATACCGCTCCGATAACGGAAAGTGCACCTTCTCTTCCTTCTTTACCAAGGGATACCACATGTCCGGCTCTTTCATAGAACTGCGCCAGACGGGAACCTAAGTATGCCGGGTAACCTTCTTCACCAGGCATCTCTTCCAGACGTCCGGACATCTCTCGAAGTGCCTCTGCCCAACGGGATGTAGAATCTGCCATTAACGCTACGGAATATCCCATATCACGGAAATATTCTGCGATCGTGATTCCGGTATAGATGGAAGCCTCACGGGCTGCAACCGGCATGTCTGATGTATTTGCGATCAGCACGGTTCTTTCCATCAGTGACTGCCCGGTCTTCGGGTCTTTCAGTTCCGGGAATTCATTCAGAACGTCGGTCATCTCATTACCACGTTCTCCGCATCCGATATAGACCACGATATCTGCCTCTGCCCACTTAGCCAACTGGTGTTGGATAACTGTCTTGCCGCTTCCGAAAGGTCCCGGAACGGCTGCCACACCACCTTTGGCGATCGGGAAGAATGTATCGATTACACGCTGTCCGGTTACCAGTGGTTTTACCGGCGGCAGCTTCTTCTGATACGGACGGCCCTTTCGTACCGGCCATCTCTGCATCATCGTCAGTTCTTTGTCACCTTTTTCGGTAGCGATCACTGCTACCACTTCTTCTACGGTAAATGTTCCGGCTTTGATCTCTTTTACCGTTCCTTTTACTCCATAAGGAACCATGATCTTCTGCTGTACAACGATGGTCTCCTGCACAGTTCCGAGTACGTCACCTGCTTCGACCTCATCGCCGGCTTTTGCGACCGGTATAAATTCCCATTTCTTATCACGTTTTAACGAAGCAACTTCCACGCCTCGCTTTAAGTTATTTCCAGAGATTTTCATAATGTCATCCAGCGGTCTCTGGATTCCATCGTATATGCTTGTGATCAGTCCAGGTCCAAGTTCTACTGACATTGGTACTCCCATAGACTCTACCGGCTCTCCAGGTCCAAGTCCCGATGTCTCTTCGTATACCTGGATGGATGCCTCATCTCCGTGAATCTCTATGATCTCTCCGATCAGACGCTGGCTGCTTACACGTACCACATCAAACATGTTGGCGTCACGCATTCCTTCTGCAATGACCAGCGGTCCTGCTACTTTTTTAATCGTTCCTGTACTCATACGGACGAATCAACCTCCTTTAGCTGCCAAATATAATATCGGAACCGACAGCCTGTTCCACCGATTTCTTCACACCTGCAACCCCGGCGCCTGTATTACCGGCGATACCCGGGATCTGAATGATCGCCGGTGTGACCTGTTCCTGATATTTTTCTATCTCATGCGTTAACTCAGCGGCAAGCTTCTCTGTGATATAGATGATCCCATATCCTCCCTGTGCCAGCTGGTGTAATTTCTCTGCGGCTTCCTCACGGGTCTGGACGGCAAATGTATCAAGGCCCAGTGCTGCGAATCCGAAGATGCTGTCGTAATCGCCTAATACTGCAATCTTATACATACATTTTCCTTACCCTTTCCCGAATCGAATCATCCGGCAGTTCATTCTGCTTTCCGGATAAAATGATTCGTACCGTTTTAATCTCATTCTGTCTTGCAATTACATAGGCAATTACCGGTCCTATCGTAAATGCATGATATTTCTCCGGGCTTATCGTCTGGATGATCCGATTGTCACACCATCTTTCGAATGCTGACGGCGACTCTGCCAGTGCTTCCGCGCCTTCTGCATAAGCCGTTCCTCTTAAGTATTCGCAGATGGCGTCCATACCGCTAAGTGCTGCTTTCGATAACTGGCTCACACTTAAAGAATCACATTCTGCCATTGCCCGTTTCATAAATTCCGTTGATTTTGCGGTCTTCTGTGACCGGACGGCAATCTTGATATCCGCCACTGCCACTGTGGATTCTGCATAATCCTGTATGATCTTATCCGGTGACTCTTTCCCGGCCTGATAGATGGCATCCAGTGCCGCCCGGTCTATGATCACATCACAGAGCTGCCCGTCTCCGGTATGAAGAAGTGTCTCGTATGCTTCTTCTCCTGCGATCCGCATACTGTCCGGAAGCTTTCCGAAATCTCTGTCTTCTACGATCTTTCGCATCTCTTCCCCGGGAATCCGAACATCTTCATAATAGATATGCAGGTTCTTATCTCCGGTGCATACTTCCTTGACCGCTGCCTTTAAATTATGAAAAAGCTTCGGATAAGAAAGCACATCGAAATGTTCCATTCCGATCGACAGTTCTTTGACCACTTCCCATGTCTTTTCTTCTTCTCTCGTAAGGATTTCTTCTGCATTCCCGCTGCTTTCAGTATCTCCCCAGCCTTTCTCTTCTAAGAACTGCAATGCCTGATCATAACTCTGGCACGCGATCAGCTGGTCGATGGTACTGTCAGAGAACAGGGATACTTCCAGGGCACGGATTCTTGCGACCGCATAGGTATATTGTTCACTCATGTTGTCCCTCCATATCATACAAAGAGCATCCGGTGAACGATGTCCGCAAGTTCATCCCGCTTCGCATCGAACATTGCCCTGATCGTACAGTTCTCTTCAATTCCACCGTACGCAAGAATGAATCCATTGTCAATATTATCTCTGCCCGCTCCGGCTACAGTAAGTTTTCCTCCCTTTGCCAGAGCTATTTCTTCAATTTCTTTGCCAAATCCTACCGGCATATTTTCCAGATCTTTTACAGAGAAATAGATCTCTCCCTCCTGCGGAAGTACGTATGCTTCCAGAATAGACAGGAGCATCTGGTAATACTCATCCGGCGCAAGACTTATAACCTTTTCATACGCCTTCCCGATGATCTCTGCGATCATCTCCTGCTTTGCTTCCAGAAGTCTCGTTCTTCTCTGAAGATCGATGGCTGACTTCACACGCTCTTTCTGTGCGGCAACTTCCGTTTCAGACTTCTTCAGGATCTGTTCTGCCTGTGCGGCTCCTTCTGCCTGCGCCTGAGTCTTCATCTGTTCTGCCTGCGCTTTCGCATCTTCGATCTTTGCATTCGCCGTCTCTTTTGCCTCGTCAAGGATCTGACTTTTGATCTTCTCTAATCCAGCCATTTTCCTTCACACTCCTTCTATACCTGAATTGCTGTTACGGAAAGGATAGAAATCAGAAGTGCAAGGATGGCATATGTCTCAACCATTGCAGGAAACAGCATTGCTTTACCGAACTGATCCGGCTTCTTTGCTACGATTCCGATTGCTGCCGCTGCTGTCTGTCCCTGTGCTTTTCCTGAAATCAGACCTACAATTCCGATTGGAAGGCAAGCTGCAAGAATCAGAAGTCCGGTCTTCGGATCCAGATCTGCTGCGCCGCCGCCAAGAAGTCCGATCTTGGATAATGTAATGAAACCAACCAGCAGTCCGTAGATTCCCTGTGTACCAGGAAGCAACTGCATGATCAATACTTTTGCGAATTTGCTTGGGTCTTCTGTTACAACTCCGGACGCTGCCTGTCCTGCAATACCTACTCCGATCGCAGATCCTGCACCTGCCAGGAATACTGCCACTGCCGCACCAAGAAGTGCATATACCATTCCCATATCATTCCAAATACTCATATCTATTTTTCCTCCTTAATATCTACATATTTTGTCTCCGCATGAAACGGTTCGAAAGGTTTTCCACCGCCTTCGTAGAATTTTCCAAAGAATTCCACAAATTGAAGTCGGTTGGTGTGGACATATGCACCAAGCAGGTTGATTGCCAGGTTCATTGCATGTCCGACTATAAATACTACGATAAATAAGATGACCCCGAATACACTCTTACCAAGCATACTTCCCATCTGGTTGACAACGGATGCGATAACGCCTGTCGCAAGTCCCAGTGCCAGAAGTCTGGAGTATGATAATACATCACTTAACCATCCGGTAATGTTGTAGATATCATATGCTCCAAGTGCCAGCCGGAGTGCCGGATTCTTGCTCGATCTTCCGGACATCAATAACAGTCCGAGTGCCCCGATGATTGCCAGTGCTTTTGACAATGTAACAAGCGCTGCCGGGAACACGATCTTGGTCTGTGCGATTGAAGCAAATATCTCTGACGGAAGTAACATCAGGATCAGTCCGATCAGGAAAATGTACCACAATACGATATCGCAGAAGAAATCCAGTACCTTTCCGTCTTTTAACAACATATATCCTTTGATTCCAAGACCCACGAACAGATGAACCAGTCCGAATGCCATTGAATAGATCAGAAGTCGCATCGGATCATTTAACGGTGCAAACCACAGCGGCTTGATCGTCAGTTCTTTTCCAAAAAATGTGCTCGATACGACGTCTACGACATCTCCGAAATATCCACCGAATAAGATTCCCCATACCACGGTAGAAATTCCACAGTACATGAACATTTTCATAGATTTCCTCATACCGGCACTCATGCGCGGAAATTTCTTAAGGACGATCAGACACACGATTGCGATGATCGCACCATATGCTGCATCTGATAACATCATTCCAAAGAAAAATACATAGAAGAATGACATGATCGCGGTCGGATCGATCTCTCCTTTATGCGGAAGTCCGTAAGACTCCAGGACTCCTTCCACACTTTCCGAAAATCCGTTATTCTTAAGGATCACCGGTGGTTCTTCGTCTTCTTTTAACTCTTCTACATCGATCACACAGTCATACGCATCCCCGATTCCTTTCTGGATCGCCGGTATCGCTTCTTTTGCTGCGTAACCACTGATAATAAATGTACGTCTGGACTGCGGAAGTGTTCCCAGTACTTCGTACTTTTCTGCACGCATCCGGTAATAGTCACCGATGATCTTCAGTTCCTCCCGGTCCTCTGCGTAAGATATGATCTCTCCCCGGATATCTGCAATTGTCTGTTCGATCTGTCTGATCTGTTCTTCCAGTTCTTCTTTCTGCTTTGCCGGAATCTGCTCTGTCGATACAACCGGTCTTGAGAATCCTGCAGTGCGGAGTGTATTCTCCACATCTGCTGCCTGGTCCTTCATACAGAACACGCTTAAGTACACGGCATCTTTATCCTGACTTATAACCGATATATCTACGGCTTCGATCTCCGGATGATCTTCGGCAAGCTTTCCGTAGATCATTTCCAGTGTCGTCTCCGCCGCCATGGTTCCAAGAAGCATTGCCGTCTTTTTCGTGCCCGGATAATTCATCGCAACTTCCAGACTCATCCACGGCGCAAGTGCTTCTATCTGGGCATTCCGCTTCACGATCTCGGCCTGTGCTTCCGCAATTCTCTTATGATCAGCAATCAGAAGTTCCGCCACTTCCATGACCTCCTCCTGTTTCACCGCTGCTGCTTCCATCGTCTTCTTATCGATCAGCTTATTGCCTTCCAGACTGGCGAACATCGACTTTTTCTCCGGAGTATACTGACTCAACACATCCAGTGCATTTTCCGTAATCTGCACCCGTTTCTCAAAGCTTGATTTCGCACTCTGCGTATCCATCTTCTCGAATCCGGCTTCGTCCTGTGCGACCTGATGCATCTCTATCATGCCCATGGACTGCAGTTTTTCCAGAATCGCTTTCCGGTCATGCTTTAATGCGCAGATACTGATTCGCTGCATCTGCAATACTGCCATAACTGCATCCCTCCTTTTTTACTTTTTACGCTTTTTTCTTCCCGTATCATCAAAGCAATGCTTTCATGACTGCGGATACCGCCTCCTCTTCTTTTCCCTGAGCCAGTGTTTTTAATGCTTCTGTCTCCTGTTCAGTCTTCTCGCAAGCCTTTTTCTTTAAGGTTTCGCCTTCTTCTTTCACCTGCAAAAGTTCTGTTTCTGCCTGTTTCTTTGCATTTGCTACAGCCTGTTCTTTTATCTCTTTTGCCTCTTTATCAGCTTTTTCAAGGATCTCGGTACACGTTGCATCTGCTTTTCTTATGATCTCATCCGCTTCATTCTCCGTTTCCTTGATGGCCTTAATGGTTTCTTCTACCATTCACCTACCACCTCTCCTTCAAAAAATACAAAATCTAGTTTAAATTATAAGCTTATTTTTGTAATTTTTCCACACATTTCTTATATTTTCTTTAAATTGTATGTCACTTTGATACACTTTTATCATTTTATCATTTTATATCTGTGCACATTTTAATAAGTAGAAATACTCAAACACCTCCTGCGTTTACTTATATACCTGGTATGCAAATAAGGATATCATCTCATTTTCTTAACGAAAATGGACAATATCCTTATTTTGTCTAAATAATATGAAATTTATACCATCAGATTCTTTTTCTACCAGTGTAATTCGTGAAGATGTCCCTCCAGATTCATACCTGCGAATCCATTCTGTCTGAGTGCTTCATAAAGCACAATTGCAACCGAATTACCAAGGTTCAACGAACGAATGTCTCCCACCATCGGGATGCGCACGCAGTCTTCTTTATGATCTACCAGAATCTCTTCCGGGATTCCGGCACTTTCTTTTCCGAACATGATGTAGCAGCCGTCTTCGTATTCTACATCTGTGTATGTCTGTTTTGACTTTGTGGTTGCCATGTAAATTTTTGCTCCGGGATTTTTCGCAAGAAAGTCTTCAAAGTTTACATAGGTGCGGACATCTAATTTATCCCAGTAATCAAGTCCGGCACGTTTGAGCATTTTGTCGTTGATTTTGAAGCCAAGTGGCTCGATCAGGTGAAGAACGCTTCCTGTTGCTACGCAGGTTCTTCCGATATTTCCGGTGTTTGCCGGCATTTCCGGCTCATGTAATACAATGTTTACCATAATTATTCCTCGATATTTCTTTATTTACTACTATTATAGGTTTTTCTCTTTACGTAATCTTTCAACAAAGTTTGCTAAACGTCCTAATGCTTCTTTTAATTCTTCGATGGAATACGCATAAGAGATTCTAAGGAACCCTTCTCCGCAGTCACCAAAGGCGGTTCCTGGAATGACTGCTACTTCTTCTTCGTGTAAGAAACGGTTTGCAAATTCATCGGAGCTCATTCCAAATTCTTTGATGCATGGGAATAGATAAAATGCGCCTTCCGGTTCAAAACATTTTAGTCCCATTTCTGAGAAAAGTTCTAATACAAATCGACGGCGTTGATTATATGCATTCCTCATAATCTGTACGTCTTCTTCTCCGTTTGTCATTGCCTCGATTGCAGCATACTGACTTGTTGTCGGTGCTGCCATGATCGCAAACTGATGAATTTTTAATATTTGCTGCATGATCAGTTCCGGACCTGTGGCAAATCCCATTCTCCATCCGGTCATAGCAAATGACTTACTGAATCCATTGATGATAATCGTTCTGTCTCTCATTCCCGGAAGTGAAGCGATAGAACAGTGATCTTGTCCGTAGGTAAGTTCTGCATAAATCTCATCGGAAATGACATACAGATCTTTTTCTTTTATAATTTCGGCGATTGGCTCTAAGTCTTCGCGAGTCATAATTGCACCTGTTGGATTATTCGGATAAGATAAAATTAAAATCTTTGTTTTATCTGTAATCGCGGCAAGTAATTCTTCCGGCTGTAATTTAAATTGATTCTCTTCTTTTAAATTAATCGTGACCGGAACTCCATCTGCCAGCTTAATGCAAGGAAGATAGGATACGAACGCCGGCTCCGGTAAAATAACTTCATCTCCCGGATTAATCATTGCGCGGAGTGCAAGGTCAATTCCTTCACTTCCGCCAACTGTTACTACGATTTCATGTACAGGATCATATTCTAAATCATATTTACGATACATGTAGTGTGCGATTGCTTTTCGAAGTTCTAACAGTCCGGCATTCGATGTATAAAAAGTGCGTCCTTTTTCCAAAGAATAGATGCCTTCCTCACGAATATGCCATGGTGTGTCAAAATCCGGCTCACCTACCCCAAGAGAAATCGCATTGGGCATTTCCTGTACCAGATCGAAAAATTTGCGGATTCCCGATGGTTTCATTTCCACTACTTTATCAGATAAGGGATTTCTCATGGTGTCACCTTCATTCTGTTCGTTGGTTCTTTATCAATAAGGATCATTCCATGATCTTTATACTTTTTCAGAACAAAATGTGTTGCTGTACCGGCAACTGCCTCTAATGTTGAAAGCTTCGTTGATACAAACATGGATACTTCTTTTAATGTTTTTCCTTCTAAAAAGATTGCAAAATCAAATGCTCCGGACATAAGATATATTGACTTTACTTCCGGATAGTTCGTAATTCTTTCTGCAAGTTTTTCAAAGCCCTGTCCTCTTTGTGGGGTAACACGAACTTCGATAAATGCGGTTACTTTTTCTGTATCTGTTTTATCCCAGTTAATCAGTGTAGGATAACCGCAGATAATGCCCTCATTCTCCATTTTTTCGATTTCTTCTAACACCATACTCTCATCGGTTCCAAGCATGATTGCCAGATCATGCAAGTCTATTCTGCTGTTATTTTCCAGCATTTTTAAAATCTCATTACGCATCTGCTACTCTCCTTTATATTTTGTCACTATCAATATGATATCGTTACTATTACATCGTTGGCAATGCCTCCTTATATTACAATAATTATACTTTATAATATTCATCCATTTTCGGTCACAAACACATTCAATATCACGATGGCTGTGTTCGATGTGGCACAGCACGTTATAAACGCAAGCGCCGGTATCATATCCGGAAATACTGCCATAGATGCTTCGGCATTGGAAACAATGGAAGAAACGCTGATGGCAATGGATTTGGGTCCTTTGCTCGGCTTGTTCCTGCAATCCTTTATCGTGCAGGTCACGATGTCCGCTTTGGCAATCATCATCTTTGTGATCGTCTACGGTCGAATGATTGAAATTTATCTGATGGTCAGCCTTGCCCCGATTCCGCTTTCCACTTTTGGAAACAGAGAACAGAGCAATATCGGACAGAATTATCTGCGTTCGCTGTTTGCAATCGGATTCCAGGGATTCCTGATTATGATCTGCGTGGGCATTTATGCGGTGCTGATTCAGTCTATCGCATTCAGTGATGACATCATCGGTTCTATCTGGGGTGTTATGGGCTACACCGTCCTTTTGTGCTTCACCCTGTTTAAGACTGGTTCGCTTGCGAAGGGTGTATTCAGCGCTCACTAAGGGAAGGAGGAAATTGTTTGGCAGCGTATATTCCCGTACCTCGTGACCTGACGAGGGTAAAAACAAAAGTGTTCTTCAATCTGACGAAACGGCAGTTACTTTGCTTTGGTGCGGCGGCGCTCATCGGAGTGCCGATTTTCTTTCTGGTCAAAGCAACCGGAAATGTGAGCCTTGCAGCACTGTCCATGATGATCGTCATGTTACCGTTGTTCTTTCTGGCAATGTATGAAAAGGATAGTCAGCCGTTGGAAGTGGTTGTAGAACACTTCATTCAGACCAAATTCGTTCGTCCCAAGGTTCGCCCTTATCAGACGGACAACTATTATGACGCTTTGATGCGTCAGTACAAACTGGAAAAGGAGGTTGAACGAATTGTTTTTCAAAAAGAAGCCACAGGCAAGAAACATCAAAATGCCTGCAAATCTGAATCGGAAGCAGCAGCGAGAAATTAAAGCTGTTGTGGAACGGGCAAAGAAGGACAACGGTATTCCGCAGACTGCACAGCAGTCCATTCCCTTTCAGAGAATGTTCCCGGATGGCATCTGCCGTGTCACTGACAGTTATTACACCAAGACCATTCAGTTTCAGGACATCAACTATCAGCTGGCACAGCAGGAAGATAAGACTGCCATCTTCGATGAGTGGTGCAGTTTCCTGAATTTCTTTGACAGCTCCATTCACTTTGAGCTTTCCTTTATGA
>OHAI01001602.1_pt1 | contig 17429 bp, 10 predicted proteins | sample 1577091 | NCBI WGS metagenome assembly OHAI01 (sample SAMEA3541548, study PRJEB24748) | human gut metagenome | biome: human gut; feature: human-associated habitat; material: faeces | place: China | collected 2012
TATAAGCGTTGTGATAATTTTGTTATTAAAATTGTTTCGCGTAAATAAATATGCTGGTGACATTTTTAGAGGTAATCAAAAATTTTTCTATGGTTTTGCATTAGTCGAATATATACTTTTGTATTTTTTGCTAGGCATACAAAATAAAATCCTTAAAATAGAGAATTTGGTAATTGCTATAGTAGTAGTATCAGGAATTGCCGTAGTATTGATGATTTTATTTATGTTTTTTTTTGTTAAAAGTGTTAATATAGAAAAAAATATTTTGGAGGTGAAAAATAGAGCTGTAGAGCAGCAATATCAGGAATTAGAAGATGCATATCAAAAATACAGATGTATTATACATGATCAAAAACATATGTTGAGTTTTATACAGGAGTGTATAGAAAATAGAGACTTAAATGGAATTGCGGTATATGTTGCAGATAATCAGAAAAAGTTCAGAGATGAAGAAAAAAAGTTTTGGACAGGTATAAATGTACTTGACAAAACAATTACTATGAAAAAAAGAAAAATGGATGCTTTGGATATAAATTTTGAATTAGATGCTTCGGTGGATGATACGATTATAAATACTACTGATTTGGTTATTATATTAAGCAATTTATTTGATAATGCAATAGATGCGGCTGTTAAGAGTAAGGAAAAGAAGATTTGTTTAAGAATAAAGAATATAAATGATGTATTGATGATGAAAATGTGGAATACAAGTACGAGAATTCCTGATGTAAAACGCGGAAAATTTGTAACAGATAAATTAGAAGCGGAAGGTCATGGATGGGGAATTGAAAGTGTAAAACGACTTGTAAAAAGATATGATGGAAATATCACATTTAAATATGATTCTAATTTTTTTCAGGTAACTATTATTTTAAGTAAAAATTAAAGGAGAGATAAATAAAATGACAGAAGAATTTATTGGATGTATTGAGGAAGAACTTAAGGAAATAGAACTGTTTTATGAAGAAAATGGAGTAGAAGTGGAAGCATATACTTTACATAACGGATCTTTGTTTACAATATGCTGTTAAAGGAAATAGAAAAGGTATGCTGGACTTTGATCATTATAATAATGCGATATCAGAACGGATTTTTATATTGAGTATTCATGAACAAAAGGCGAAAGGCAATCTAAAAGGAAATACTTCTGAAGAACAATATGATTATTATGAAAAAACATATCTTAACAATGCAACATATGTAAAATCTTTACTGCAGGAATATCCCGAGTTAAAACGTCTGCTTGAATTAAAAAATAACTCTACCCAGAGAGCAGAATGTGAAATCAGGAAATCTCTTTATGCAGAAAAAGAACAGATACAAAAAATATTCTGTGATGGAAGGAAGTTTTCCGGGACTGTGGGAATTTACATGTCGAAAGGCGATACACACAGAGGAGGACGAAGTGTGGCGAAGGTAGAATTGGATAATGGAACAATTCTGTACTATAAGCCACATAGTCTTGATAAAAATATAAAATATCAGGAACTTTATAACTATTTATGCAGAAAAACAGGAATTTCCTGCAGGACGGTACAATATTTATCTCATGATTCCTATGGATGGGAAGAAAAAATTGAGAATATTCCCTGTAAAAACGAAAGTGAGGTGGAGCATTATTATTTCAGAATGGGCATACATCTGTTTTTGGGATATGCCCTTGGAGCCACAGATCTTCATGGTGAAAATATTATCGCACATGGAGAATATCCTGTGATTATCGATATGGAAACATATCCGGGATATTTAAAACAACAATCAGAAAAAGACGGAAGTAGTGTAGAAGAAAAAATAAACAAAAGTACAGAAATAAAATTGGCAAATTCGGTTATACATACAGGAATGCTCCCTGTTCTCACATGGGGCAGAGGAAACAGCAGAGTTCTTATAAGTGCAATGGGAACAGAGGAAAAGATAAAAACGCCGTTTAAACTTCCTGTGGTAAAGGATGATAAAACATCTGATATTCACATAGAATATGAACCTGTGGAAATGCAGATAAAGGAATGCATTGTAAGACTAAATGATCAGGTTATCAATGCGGCAGATTATACGGAATGCATTATCAGAGGATTTTGCAGAGCGTACATGGTGGCAATGGCAGATAAGAAAGTGGAGGTGATGTTGTCCGGCTTTTTTGACGGACGTTCCAGAGTTGTACTGCGGCATACCCAACAGTATGCAATGTATCTTATGGCTTCGTTTCATCCGGATTATATGAAGTCAAGAGAACACAGGAAAGCTCTTTTGAATGTGATTCACAAAGAGGGGGAATCTTCTTTTATGAAAGAGATTCATGATTATGAAATTGACAGCCTTCTGGAAATGGATATACCCTGCTTTGAGATTAATGCGAACAGCAGATCTGTTTATGATGGAAATGGCGGAAAACATAAAGAATATCTGCCCTGTACTCCTTATGAGTCATGGCGAATGCATATGAAGCAGATGAGTTACTCTGATATGGAATGTCAGTGTGATTATATCAGGTTGTCGATGGAAATGCTGAAGGCATCTGATGGAAAGAAAAAGATGTTTCCGACCAGGATAAAGGGATATGACACAGATAAAGAGCGCAAAATATACAGTCAGATCAGAAATATAGTTCATCGGATCTGCAGCAGAGCAATTATCCGGGAACAGAGTGTTGGCTGGACAGGACTGCAATTCTGGGATAATGGTCACTGGAATCTCAGATCAGGTGGAATATATTTATATGATGGAATATCCGGGATAGTCTTGTTTCTTGCAAAATATCTTCATGATTTTGAAGAAAAGAATGCAAGTGCAGAAGAAATTTATCATCTTGCTGTTTTGAGATTGAAAGCTTATACAGATGAAATACACAAAAAACAGATTTATGATAAAAATCTTCTGACAGGTATTATAAATGGAGAAAGCTCGGTGGTATATACCTATCTTTATCTGTTTAAACTTACAGGAAAAAGAGTGTGGATGATTTATGCGGAAAAGCATTTCAGCATTATTGAGAGGGTATGGAAAGAAGATTCACAACTGGATTATCTGAGCGGAAATGCCGGAGCTATTGTAATGGCAGTAATGTTATATAAAGAAACCGGAAATGTGAAATATTATGAAATAGCGGCAGATATGGAAAAAAATCTGTGGAAGAAAGGGCAGAAAGCCGAAAATGGATATGGATGGGTATTGAAAGAAACAGACAGACCGCTGGCTGGAATGTCTCATGGCAACAGTGGATTTATGATGGCTTATGCAGCGTTGTATGAATGTGATCATAAAGCGGAATATGCTGATAAAATACAGCTTTTGCTGAGATATGAGGATTCTTTGTACTCAGAGAAAGCCGGAAACTGGAAGGATTTACGAGAGAGTTCAGGGGAAAGCTTCATGAATGCATGGTGCCATGGGGCGCCGGGAATCCTGCTTTCACGAATGAAACTGGAGGAGCTGTTTCCTGAGGATATGCAGATTAAAAAAGACAGGTTAAATGCTGCAGACTCTTTGTTTTATGGAGAACAGGATGAAAAAATTTGTCTGTGTCATGGGATGTCCGGGAATTTACTTATTATGAAGAAGTATCTTCGAAAATATGGTAATAAAAAAATGAAGGAGCAATATGAGGCGTTATGTGACTGCCTTTTATTTCAACTGGATCACCCGGCAAAAATATCTGGGACAGAATATCTGAATCTGGCTTTTATGAATGGCATTTCCGGTACGGGAATGGCATTAATGGAAATTTTATGAAAACTAAGGGAACACCTGCAGACTGTAAATTTATGGTCAGCAGGTGTTTCTTTTATTTGTTTTCGGAAATATATCTGAGAATTAGTTTCTTCTTCATCCGATTGACGTACTGGCGGGACAGCTTCAGTTTCTGAGCAATCTGGGCATCGCTTTTATCCTGATAAAAGTACATGGACAGAATTTTTCTCTGGACACTGTCCGAAGGGTAAGAGTTGATATATGCGGTTACATCATAATAGGTGTCATCAAAACTGTCGGGAGCCTGTAATGAAACAGAACAGGAATCAAAATCATCTTTTTCAGGTTCGGAAAGACAACTGCGGCAAAGGGAACGATATCTGTTTTCGACAGAGGTCTGCATGTATCTGATACATTCACCTTCTGAGGATGAAGAACTTAAATATGGCAATGTCTTTAACAGAGTAAGATACAATTCCTGTGTGGAATCTTCGCGTTCCATGCAGTGAATCCGGGATGCATATCCTTTCACAAGCGGTTCCATACGTTTGAGAATTTCACTGTCTGAATCTGGGATACCATTTTGATAATTTTGGATAAGTTCTGTCAGTGTTTTCATAGGTATCTACCTCCTTTTTAGGGGAAGTAGTAAGAAAACTGCTGATCAGAAACTAAAAAAGAAAAAAATTGTGAGTTTACAAATGGAAGAGAAAAAACTCTTTATTAAGTGAGTTTGCAAATTCAAATTAATGATAAGAGGAGAAAAAATATATGGTAAAAAGAGATTGGTAGAATAATTGTAGAGAATAAAACTGTGCCTTAAATTGGAACGGTAATAATAAGACCAGAAAAGACTTTTAGTGGATGGAATATAGAAAAAAATGCGTAATAAAAGAAGATTAAGAGGAGGGAGGTGAACTATGGAAACAACGGTTATGAATGTGGCAGTTTCGCATGGAATCTGGGCAGTGCTGGCGGTATTTCTTTTGGTTTATATTGTGAAATCAAATGAAAAACGAGATGAGAAACAGGAAGAGCGGGAAAAAAATTATCAGTCTGTAATAGAGAAACTGACAGAGAAATTAGAGATTTTACATCAGGTACAAAGTGATTTATCAGAAATCAAAGAGAAGCTTTTTGATAAGCATAAGCAGGAGTAAAATAACACTTGGTGCAGAGGTTAAAAGCTTATCAAGAAATACAAATTTGCAGAGTTCACAACTAACGTTTGTATAATATAAGATTCATGTCCATCAAAATACATTTAATGCCATAATTACCAAAATTCCTCCATCTTGTGATATATTAACATTAACGGTTAAATATCACGGAATGGAGGAATTTTTATGAATAGAAAAGAGTTCATAGCGGTTGTTATTTCAGCAGCACTTGGTTTATCCGGTGCTCCGGTTTATGCATCAGAATCTGCAGCATTTTCTGATGGGGAAGTACAGGAATATGGAGCAGAAGAAGAAAAACAGGAATTCCAGACAGATAGTCAGGATCCTGAAACTGATACATTTCAGGATGAAGTGGAATCAGATGCAGATACAGACGGATTTGTGGATGAGGCAACAGAAGCATCCTCAGGTGCAGCGGAATCGGATGCGAATGGATTTACATATGAATATCTTAAAGAGTCTGATACATACCGCCTGACAAAGGGAACAGATACAGAGAATGTCATAATACCTTATGAGTATAATGGAAAAGTAGTCTCAGAGGTTGGAGAGAGAGCTTTTTACGGATGCGTAAACATAAAGACTGTAAAAGCAGAAGAGGGAGCTGACAGAAGGAAAAATCATATCCGCATTGATAAATCTGCTTTTGAGAACTGTGAAAATCTCAGAAAAGTTTCTTTTGATCAGGGAGCGAAGCTGGAAAGCAGGGCATTTTATAATTGTCCGAAGCTGTGGGAGTATACAGGGGTTTCCTACTATGATTCTTTTGACACAGAAATAGAACAGGATTCTTTTGACGCGGATACAAAGGTAATATTCAGAGCAGGAGATAATGGAATTCCGGAGTCTGTTAAGGCTTTTGCAGACAAGAACAGGGTATTTATGGAAATTACGGATAATGATGATTATGTTCTGACAGATAAAGATGGTACTTCTTATTATGATGACTGGAGTGAAGGAGATTCCAGAACATTCTGTGTAGATTGTGATGATACAATGGCATCGGTAAGAGTGTGGTCTGCTGTGGAAGTGATTGGACGGAAAGCTTTTTATGGATGCTCAAATGTAAAAAAAGTGCTCATTGAGAGGAAGACTTCAACGATTGAGTCGAAAGCTTTTGCAAAGTGCAAAAATATGAGTATTATTATGCCTTCCGGTATAACAGCAATCAGTGACGATGCTTTTGATGGTGCTTCTGGCATTACTATTTACGCAGATAAGGGCTCTTATGCGGAAAAATATGCAAAGAAACATAATCTGACCTGCAAGACAACACCAGCACCGACAGCAGTACCGGTACCGAAACTGAAAGTATCTTATGATGCAAAAAATGGTAATGCTACATTAAAATGGACACCGGTAGAATATACTTTTCGATATTATATTTACAGATATGATACAGCCACAAAAAAATATAAATGTGTAAGCAAAGTTGACCAGAATACTACGTCATATAAGCTTGAGAGTCCTGCAGGGAGAACAGTGAAATACAAAGTCCGGGTGAGAACATTAGCCGGAATATATACAGACCAGTACAGTAAGAAGAGTAATACAGTGACTGTCCAGGGACGACCGGGGAATGTAAGTGATGTTTATAAAAAGAAGAAGGGGAAAAACCTTACGTTTAAGTGGACAAAGGCAAAAGGCGCACAGGGATATATTCTGTACAGATATGATGAAAATGCCCGGAAGTATAGAAAAATCAAAACTATAAAAAATGGAAATGTTACATCTTATACAGATAAAACCGGAAAACTAAATAAGAATGAAAATTATTATGTGAGAGCATACTGTACAACTAAAGATGGTACCAGATTATATGGATGGTACTGGGCGTAATATTTTAAGGCGGTGTATCTGAAAACACACCCGGATAACTTGGTCTGATGAGGAAATATAAACAAGAGGAGTGATTTGATGAGAAGAATTATCTTTTTAATCCTGCAAGAGAGAACCTTATTCGTTCCGGGAATCAGGTAACAATCGAGTATGTAAAAGACGGAGTAAATATAGCTACAAAATTAACTTCAGATGGGTATGAAAAAGAACCTTACGGAAATTAGGTAAGAATAAAAATAAAGATTCGAGGTCAGATGATGCAGGTTTATTCCCTTTTTATATTTTTTGCATCAGTTTAATGTAAAATAATAACGGGTAAAGAAGATATAAGATGTTCTGGTACATACAATTAAGAAGAAAGGAAGCTTGTGCTGTGCATAGTCAAAATGATGAACCGCCTGAGATGATCAGGCGGTTTTGGAATATCTGGATTTTTTATGAATATTTTATTTTGAATTATAAGTATAATGTGTTACAATGAATATAAGCATTAAGACTACCAGGCAGGTCAGAATTTGACCTGCCTGTAAATGCATACGGAAATAAATCGGGGTCAAAAGAATCGTTAATAATTGTAACAAAATAAAATTACCAGTGTAGCAAAAATAAAATTACAGGGGAAATGCGGATGAATGAGATGACAGATGCATATGTAAAACTGGATAAGGTTTCCAAGATATATGGAACCAAAGAAGTAAAGATCGTTGCAGTAGATGAGATCAGCTTTGAGATTGCCAAGGGAGAGTTTGTAGTGATCGTTGGTCCCAGCGGTGCGGGCAAGACGACAGTGCTGAACATTCTTGGGGGTATGGATAAGGCTACCAGTGGAGAGGTTCTGGTGGATGACAGGAATATTGCCAGGTATAACAGCAGGCAGCTTACCGGCTATCGGAGAAATGATATTGGATTTGTATTCCAGTTCTATAATCTGGTGCCTAATCTTACAGCGCTGGAGAATGTAGAACTGGCATTGCAGATCTGTAAAAATCCGCTGGATGCCAGGGCGGTTCTGGAGGAAGTGGGACTGAAGGACAGACTGACCAATTTCCCGGCACAGCTTTCCGGTGGTGAGCAGCAGAGAGTTTCCATTGCCAGGGCACTGGCGAAGAATCCCAAGCTGCTGTTGTGTGATGAGCCTACAGGTGCACTGGACTACCAGACTGGTAAGGCAATCCTGAAGCTTTTACAGGATATGTGTAGGGAGCGTGGAATGACAGTGATTGTCATTACCCATAACTCGGCGCTGACACCTATGGCAGACCGTGTGATCAAGATCAAGAACGGCAAGGTTTCCAGGATGACAATGAATGACCATCCTACACCCATAGAGGAGATAGAATGGTAGGTGATGAGTATGAAAGCAATGCATAAAGATTTCTGGATGGAGATACGCAAAAGTAAGGCCAGATTTATTTCCATATTTATGATCGTTGCTCTGGGAGTTGCGTTTTTTTCCGGGATACAGGCCTCGTCACCGGATATGCGCTTCTCAGGTGATGCCTATTATGATGAAACCAATCTTATGGATATCAAAGTAGTGGGAACTCTGGGACTGACAGAGGATGATGTAGCTGCCATTAGGCAGGTGGACGGAGTAGAGAATGCAGAGGGCGCCTATGGTACAGATGTAATGTGTGGAGAAGGCGAGAAGCAGAAGGTACTCCATGTGGAAGCTGTGAATCAAACTATGAACCGGATCTCTGTGACAGAGGGAAAAGCTCCGGAAAAAAGCGGGGAGATTTTCCTTGACTGTATTTTTGCCGAGAGCAATGGATATAAGGTGGGTGATCAGATTACCCTGAAAGAGGGCGGAGACAGCGAACTGCTGAAAAAGACGGATTACACAGTTGTAGGTTTAGGCGAGAGTCCACTTTACATATCCTATAACCGGGGAAACTCTACCCTTGGTTCCGGTGAGGTTAATGGATTTGCCTATGTGCTCCCTGAGGATTTTGACCAGGAAGTGTATACGCAGATTTATGTGCAGGCTCATGGAACGCAGGATCTGATCAGCTATACAGATGCTTATGATTCCCTGATAGAGAGAGTGCAGAAGCAGGTGGAGGGGATTGAGGCAGAACGGTGTCAGGTCAGATATGATGAGATCGTAGAGGAAGCTAATGAGAAACTTGCAGATGCCAGACAGGAACTTGAAGACGGCAAGAAGGAGGCTGATGAGAAGCTTGAGGATGCCAGACAGGAGCTGGAGGACGGCGAAAAGAAGTTAAAAGATGGCAAGAAGGAATATAAGGATGGCAAGAAAAAGCTTGCAGATGCAAAAAAGGAGCTGGAGGACGGAAAAGCCCAGCTTGCAGATGCAAAGAAGGAGTTAGAGGATGGCAGATCCCAGCTTGCCAGTGCGAAAGAGCAGATTGCCAGTGGCAGAGCACAGATCGCATCTGCAAAGGAACAGCTGAATGCAGGATGGGCGGATGTTTCAGAGAACCAGGCAAAGCTTGATGATGGAAAAGCACAGCTTGAGGATGGCAAGAATCAGTTAAGCGCCGGTGAGAAGCAGATTGCGGATGCAAAGGAGCAGCTTACCCGGAGCCAGCAGGAGCTTGACAATGGCAAGGCGCAGATTCAGTCAGGCAGAGAGCAGATTGCAGCAACCAGACAGGACTTAAATGCCAAAAAGGAAAGCTGCAATCAGGGACTTGCGCAGATTGAGCAGCAGGAGGCCGGACTTGCAGAAGGAGAGGCTCAGCTTGAGGGTGCCAGAAGTCAGCTTGCAGCATTGCAGGCACAGTATGAGCAGGCACAAGCTTCAGGCACATATTCTGAGGAAGACCTGGCGGCTCTGGCAGCACAGGTTTCTGCTTATCAGGAGCAGGTGGACAGTCAGGCTGCCCAGCTGGAAGCATCCAGAAACCAGATCGCAGCAGCGAGAAGTGAACTGGAGAGTGGGTTAAGCCAGGTGGAGAGCGGACTTGCCCAACTTGATACAAAGGAAGCGGAATTAAACCAACAGGAGGCTGCACTTCCCGATGCTCAGGCAAAGATTGATGCAGGATGGAAAGAGGTGAAGGCTCAGGAGAAGAAGCTGGAGCCTGCCAGAAAAGAGATTCAGGAAAAAGAAGCCCAGCTTGAGTCAGCACAGGAACAGATCGATGCTGCAAGAGCAAAATTAAATTCCAGTCAGGCTCAGTTAGAGGAGAAGGAGGCAGAACTTGCTTCAGGAGAAGCACAGATCCGGGAGAATGAAGGGAAGCTTGCTTCCGGTGAGAAAGAGATTGCCGACAATGAGCAGAAGCTGAAGGATGGCGAGAAGGAAATCTCAGAGAACGAGCAGAAGCTGAAGGATTCCAGAAAGGACATCAAAAAAGCTGAGAAGGATCTGGAAGAAGGTAAAAAAGAATACGAAGACGGTAAGAAGGATGCAGAGAAAGAAATCGCAGACGGTGAGAAGAAGATTCAGGATGCTCAGGATGAGATCGATGATATCAGTATGCCGGAATGGATGGTGACGGACCGCAATGATTTGCCGGAATATTCAGATTATGGGGATAATGCAGACAGAATGAGAAGTATCGGACAGGTTTTCCCTGTTATCTTTTTCCTGGTGGCTGCACTGGTAAGTCTGACTACCATGACACGAATGGTGGAGGAACAGAGAACCCAGATCGGTACAATGAAGGCTCTGGGATACGGCAAGTATGCGATTGCATCCAAATATCTGCTGTATGCTTTTCTTGCCACTGTGGGAGGCAGTATCCTGGGGATTCTGATCGGAGAGAAGATCCTGCCCTGGGTTATTATTAACGGGTATGGCATTATGTACAAGGGAATGATGAACAATATCCAGATCCGTTACGAATTTAAATTTGCAATGATAGCAGCAGGTGCGGCAACTGTGTGTACCGTCGGAGCCACCATTTTCTCCTGTTACAGGGCTCTGGCGGAAACTCCGGCATCACTGATGCGTCCCCCTGCTCCCAAAGAGGGTAAGAGAATCCTGCTGGAACGGATTCCATTTTTCTGGAAGCATCTGAATTTCACATGGAAATCTACGCTGAGAAACCTTTTCCGATATAAAAAACGTTTCTTTATGACGATTTTCGGTATTTCGGGAAGTATGGCGCTGATGCTGGTAGGCTTTGGACTCAGGGATTCCATTATGGATATTGCCAGACGGCAATATCAGGAGCTTCAGCATTATACAGGAACGATCATCGATGATGAGGATGCAACAGATAAGGAGAGACAGGAACTGGATGAGTTCCTGAAAAATAACAGTCAGATTGAGAGATATACCCATGTGCAGTTTACCAAGATGAGTGTTCCAAGAAATAAATCCAATATCAGCGTATATGTTTATGTGCCTGAGAATCTTGAGACCTTTAATAAGGATGTAACTCTTCAGGACAGAAAGACAAAAGAGAAGTATAAGCTGACGGATGCAGGTACAGTGATCAGTGAGAAGACGGCAACCCTGACAGGGTTGAAAGTCGGGGATACCATGACCATCACAAAGGATGGGAAAAATTATGAGACAAAGATCGCAGCAGTGACAGAGAATTACATGGGACATTATATTTATATGACAGGAAATGTCTATGAACAGACCTTCGGGGAGAAGCCGAACTATTCTGCAACTGTATTCACGGTAAAAGAGGAATATAAAGAGTCAGAATCTGAAGTGGGAAATGAAATCCTGAAGCATCCGGCTGCGTTAAGCATCAGCTATACCAGCAGTCTGGAGGCTCAGCTTCACAGAATGCTGGGGGCATTGGATACGGTTATCATAGTGCTGATCATTTCTGCAGGAATGCTTGCTTTCGTGGTTCTGTATAATCTGAACAATGTTAATATTACGGAGCGTCAGAGAGAACTGGCAACCTTGAAAGTACTGGGATTCTATGATAATGAAGTTTCTGCCTATGTGTACAGGGAGAACGTTATCCTTACCCTCATCGGCGTGCTGGCAGGGGCTGTATTCGGAATCTTTTTGCACAGATATATTATCCGTACTGTGGAAGTGGATGCGGTCATGTTCGGAAGAAATATTAATCCTGTCAGTTTCCTGTACTGCGGACTGCTGACAATTGGATTCTCCATGATCGTAAATCTGTTTATGCATCAGAAATTAAAGAAGATTGACATGGTAGAATCCCTGAAAAGTGTGGAATAAACGATCTGTCGCTTTATTGCGGAAAAGAAGAAATTGTTTTTCTGTGGTTTTTAAATATGTAGTCAAACGGATAGAATGGATAAGAAGAAAGGGGAATATTATCATGGGAACAGCAAATCAGATAGAGCAGGAATTAATGAGCTATATATCCGATCATAAAATCAGGAACACGCATTCACATCATCTGCCGGAACAGGCGATGGTGGATTTTGATCTGGATAAGCTGATAAATAATACGTATTTACAATGGCAGCAGGTAACTCCGGGAACAACAGCAGAAAGCAGAACTGCATATCTGGAAAAAACACGATATAAATCTTATTTTGTCTGGCTTCAAAAGGCTATCGGAGATTTGTATGGAATATCGGAGCCGATCACAGCTCAGAACTGGGATCAGATTTCAGATCGAATCAGAAAAGCGCATCAAAATCCCGACTTTTACATGGATGTGCTGAAAAATAAGTGTAAGTATCAAACAGTAGTTGTAGATACCTACTGGAATCCGGGCTCTGACAATGGAAGACCGGAACTGTTTACGCCTGCTTTTCGACTGGATTTGTTCTTTTTGGGCTATAAAAAAGGACTTCGCAATCATGACGGTGTATCACTGGAAGAGAACTTCGGTGAGCTGCCGGACAATTTACAGGATTATGTGGAGTGGGTCAGAAAGTGGATCATACAAAAAAAGAGTGAGGGCTGTGTGGCCTTAAAAATAGCGATGGCCTATGAGCGTAGTCTTCATTTTGAAAAAGTGACGCGGGAGCAGGCTGAAAGAGTATTCCGTTTAAAAGAGTCGGATATAACCCAGGAAGATATCAGATGTTTTCAGGACTATTTGTTCTGGAAAATATGTGAAATTGCGGCGGAAGTGTCACTTCCATTACAATGTCACACAGGAATGGGGCAAGTTATAGATACGAATATACTGCAGTTGAACAATGTGATAAAAAATAATCCGGAAACGAAATTTGTGCTACTGCATTGTGGCTTTCCATGGGTGGATGATCTTTTTTCCATAGTAGACGGATATCCGAATCTATATCCGGATCTGACATGGCTTCCAATCTTATCCTACACCGCATCAAAACGTGTAATGCATCAGTTGATCGAGATGTCCCAGATTGATAAAATCTGCTGGGGATGTGATACGTGGACAGTAGAGGAAAGTTATGGCTCCCTTCTTGCATTCCGTTTTTCACTGTGTAGTGTTCTGAGAGAAAAAATAGAGGACGGATATCTTTCCGTAAATAATGCAAAGGATATTATTGATAAAATTTTGTTCGACAATGCGGGAAAAATATACGTATGACACCAGATAAATTTGTGAAATCCGGAGAAACGTTCTTGACAAGAAAGCCTTTTTTCATTATAGTAGAATCCAGAAAAAGGCTGTGAAAAAGAGGAGTAGGCGGTAATGCCCCACAGAGAGGGAAGCTTATAAGCTGGAAGGTTTCCCGGGAACAGAAGTGCTGAAGGTAGCTTTGGAGCCGGGAGGCTGAAGTGAGTGTGTATGAATCATATCAGAGTTATATACGCGCATGGTAGGTTTTCACGTATCCCGCGTTAAGGGAATGAGAGACAAACTAAGGTGGTACCGCGATCTATGTCGCCCTTTGCACGTATAATGCGTGTGAGGGGCGTTTTTTATCGAATAAGTTTATGACACAGTTATCTGGCTGGATGCGGAAAGCGAAGTCAGTATGCTTATTTGTTTGGTTGTCAGGGTGACTGCTTTATAACGGAGTAATCCGTAGATACTTTAGTTTCAGATATATAATTAGGAGGACATTATGAGCAAAGAACTTGCAAAAACTTACGATCCTAAGGGAATCGAAGAGCGTCTTTACACAAAATGGATGGACAATGGATATTTCCATGCAAAAGTAAATCCGGACAAGAAACCGTTTACCATTGTTATGCCGCCGCCAAACGTAACCGGCCAGCTTCACATGGGACATGCGCTGGATGAAACTATGCAGGATATCCTGATCCGTTTCAAGAGAATGCAGGGCTATGAAGCATTATGGCAGCCGGGAACTGACCATGCAGCTATCGCTACAGAGGTTAAGGTTATCGACAAGCTGAAAAAAGAAGGTATCGACAAACACGATATCGGCCGTGAGGAATTCTTAAAACATGCGTGGGCATGGAAAGAGGAGTACGGCGGAAAGATCATCAATCAGTTAAAGAAACTGGGTGCTTCCGCAGACTGGGAGAGAGAACGTTTCACAATGGATGAGGGATGTTCCAAAGCAGTACAGGAAGTATTTATCAAATTATATGAAAAAGGCTATATCTATAAAGGTTCCAGAATCATCAACTGGTGTCCTGTATGCCAGACTTCCATCTCTGATGCAGAGGTTGAGCATGAGGATCAGGACGGATTTTTCTGGCACATTAATTACCCGATCGTAGGGGAAGAGGGACGTTTCGTAGAGATTGCAACTACACGTCCGGAAACCCTGCTGGGTGATACTGCTGTTGCCGTAAATCCGGAAGATGAGCGCTACAAGGATCTCATCGGCAAGATGCTGAAGCTTCCTCTCACAGACAGAGAAATTCCGGTGATCGCCGATGAATATGTAGACAAAGAATTCGGAACAGGATGTGTAAAGATCACACCTGCCCATGACCCTAACGACTTTGAGGTTGGACGCCGTCACAATCTGGAAGAGATCAACATTATGAATGACGATGCGACCATCAACGAGCTTGGTGGAAAATACGCTGGTATGGACCGTTACGAAGCACGTAAGGCAATGGTAGCAGATCTGGAAGAACTTGGATATATTTTACAGCCTCATACGTCTGCTGGACGTATTCCTTCGGATAAAGGCTACAGACTCTATGTAGATATGCTGATGGAACAGAAAGAACAGGAACTAAGTGAGATGCAGGATCAGATGCTTGAGAAAGCAGATAAGATGGATCAGCTTTTGAAACAGGCAGCAAAAGTTTTGGCGAACAGTACGAACTATGCGACACTGGTTTCTTCACCGATGAACAATCGTAACCGGATTAAGTTCATACAGCTTACGATGGTTGATGAGGAACAGATGATTGCAGTGATTGTGCTTGATGGAAATGTGATCAAGAATAAGATCATACATGTAGATGAGCCAATCAACAATGAGAACTTGTTAAAACTCAACATGCTTCTGAACACAACACTTAATAGTATGTCTATAGAAGAGATTAATCTTGGACTGATCGCGAGACTGAAAGAAGGAGCCGGAATCCACAGCGAGGTTGTGGGGAATGTATTGGATGCAGTCGCAGATGTTATTCAGGTCGATGAAGACATGCAGATCTACACAAGCGGTGCAACAAATATTTTTAAATATCCGGAACTCAGTGATAAGCAGAGTGCACAGGAAATTATCAGTGCATTCGAAGAAAAGCAGCAGCTTACAGATCTCGTTACGCAGACTTTATCCAATGAAGAGAACACAGGCATTCAGGTATATATCGGAGATGAGGCTCCGGTGAAGACTATGAAAGATTGCAGTGTTGTCACCGCCACTTATGAATTAGGGGACGGTGTAAAGGGAACGATAGGTATTATCGGACCGAAAAGAATGGATTATGAGAATGTGTTAAAGTCAATGAAGCGTCTCCAGAGTGAACTGGATCAGATGTTTCATAAAGAGGAATAGAAAGGTGGAATTGATCCTTGGAAGATAAAGAAAAGAAAAGTCAGGAAGATATGGTAAAAGAAGCCGTAGAAGAGGCAAAGAAAGAAGCAGAAGCTTCAAAAGATGAAGCAGAAGAAGCCAAGACAGAAGAAGTTTCTGAAGAACAGGAAGCAGGGACAGAGGATCAGACAGAAGAAAAAGCTTCAAAAAAATTCTTCGGCAAGAAGGATAAGAAAGACAAAAAGGACGAGAAGATTGAAGAACTGACAGACAGACTTACTCGTCAGATGGCAGAGTTTGATAACTTCCGCAAACGTACAGAAAAGGAAAAATCCCAGATGTACGAAGTAGGAGCGAAAGATATCATAGAGAAGATTCTCCCGGTGGTAGATAACTTCGAAAGAGGATTAGATGCAGTTCCGGAAGAGAAAAAAGAAGACCCGTTCATTCAGGGAATGGAAAAGGTCTACAAACAATTTATGACAGTTCTGGAGAGCGTTGAGGTTAAGCCGATAGAGGCGCTTGGCAATCAGTTCGATCCGAATTTCCATAATGCAGTGATGCATGTGGAAGATGAAAACTTCGGAGAGAATGAAGTCGCAGAAGAGTTCCAGAAAGGTTATATGTATCGTGACTCAGTAGTGAGACACAGTATGGTAAAGGTAGCAAATTAAGGAGGAATAGATTATGGGCAAAATTATTGGTATTGACTTAGGAACAACAAACAGCTGTGTAGCCGTTATGGAAGGTGGACAGCCAACAGTTATTGCAAATACAGAAGGAGCAAGAACAACACCATCAGTTGTAGCATTTACAAAGACAGGTGAGCGTCTTGTTGGTGAGCCTGCAAAACGTCAGGCAGTTACGAATGCAGAGAGAACAATCTCTTCTATTAAGAGAGAGATGGGATCTGATTACAGAGTAACAATCGATGATAAGAAATATTCTCCACAGGAGATTTCAGCTATGATCCTTCAGAAACTGAAAGCAGATGCAGAAAGCTATCTTGGAGAAAAAGTAACAGAAGCCGTTATCACAGTTCCTGCTTACTTTAACGATGCACAGCGTCAGGCAACGAAGGATGCCGGTAAGATCGCAGGACTGGATGTAAAACGTATCATCAACGAGCCGACGGCGGCAGCGCTGGCCTACGGTCTTGACAATGAAAAAGAGCAGAAGATTATGGTATATGATCTGGGCGGCGGTACGTTCGATGTATCCATCATCGAGATCGGCGACGGCGTAATTGAAGTTCTCGCTACCAACGGCGATACACGTCTGGGCGGTGACGACTTTGATAACAGAGTGACACAGTGGCTGATTGATGAATTCAAGAAAGCAGAAGGCGTAGATCTTTCCGCTGACAAGATGGCCCTTCAGAGACTGAAAGAAGCGGCTGAGAAGGCGAAAAAAGAGCTTTCTTCCGCAACCACAACCAATATCAACCTTCCGTTCATCACCGCTACGAGCGAAGGTCCGAAGCATCTGGACATGAACCTGACAAGAGCAAAATTTGATGAACTGACAAGAGACTTAATTGAGAGAACAGCAATCCCGGTACAGAACGCATTAAAGGATGCCGGAATCACAGCGTCCGAGCTTGGGAAAGTCCTTCTGGTGGGCGGTTCCACACGTATGCTGTCCGCACAGGAGAAAGTAAAACAGCTGACAGGCCATGAGCCGAGCAAGTCCTTAAACCCGGATGAGTGTGTTGCCATCGGTGCGGCTATCCAGGGCGGTAAGCTGGCAGGCGATGCAGGTGCAGGAGATATCCTTCTTCTGGATGTAACTCCGCTTTCCCTCTCTATTGAGACCATGGGCGGCGTAGCTACAAGACTGATTGAGAGAAATACTACAATTCCTACAAAGAAGAGCCAGATTTTCTCCACTGCGGCCGATAACCAGACAGCGGTTGACATCCATGTAGTACAGGGTGAGAGACAGTTTGCAAAAGAC
>OHAI01001605.1_pt1 | contig 17412 bp, 17 predicted proteins | sample 1577091 | NCBI WGS metagenome assembly OHAI01 (sample SAMEA3541548, study PRJEB24748) | human gut metagenome | biome: human gut; feature: human-associated habitat; material: faeces | place: China | collected 2012
ATGGATCGCGGAAAACTGGTGGCAACAGGCAAGCATCAGGAGCTGATCCAATCCTGCCTTGAATATCAAAAGTTGTGGAAAGCGGCGCAGGACAGCGCCGAGTGGAAAGTACACACTGCAAAGGAGGGAAAATAAATGTTTGCTTTGTTTTCAAGAATATTGAAACTTTCTGGCCGTTATAAGAGCCGTATTCAGGGCGCATTTGTTTGTGCGTTTCTGGAATCCATTCTGTCCAAAATGCCGATTTTTCTGGCCTTTGTGGTTTTGAGCGGATTTGCAAGCAAGACAATTACCGGGCAGACTTGCCTTTATGTGGGACTTGGCCTTGCTGCTGTTGTGCTGGTTCAGATGTTCGTCCACTATCTTAGTGACAGCCTGCAAAGTGCAGCAGGATATTTGATGTTTGCTGACAAGCGTATCGAATTGGGTGGTCATCTGCGGAAACTTCCCATGGGATATTTCACTTCCGGCAATATTGGCAAGATTAGTTCAGTCCTCAGTACCGACATGGTGTTCATTGAAGAAGTTTCTATGAGTACGCTGGGAAACATGATGAGCTATCTGCTATCCTCGTTGCTTTTGCTGGCGTTCATGTTTTATCTGAATTGGCAGCTTGGCTTGATCGCCTCGATAGTTACTATTTTGGCATGGCTGGTATCTAAGGGGATGAACAAAGTTTCCCTGCGAGAAGCAGCAGGCCGTCAGGAGCAGAGCGAACGGCTGACCGATGCGGTGCTGTCTTTTGTGGAGGGCATTGGTGTTATTAAGAGCTATAACCTGCTTGGAGAAAAATCCGAAGAATTGTCCGGCAATTTCAAGCGTTCCAGAAATACATCGCTTGACTTTGAACAGAAAATGACCCCGTGGACAATGGGGCTGAATATCCTTTATGGTATTGGTATTGCAGCAATTTTCGGCCTGTCTATTGTGTTGGAACAGAGCGGTGTGCTTTCTTTGGCTTATGTGTTGGGTGTTCTGCTGTTTGTATTTGATCTTTTTGGCCCGTTGAAGGCTCTCTATGGAGAAGCATCCAGACTGACCGTTATGAACGCTGCTCTTGATCGCATTGAAGCGGTACTGGACGAACCAGAACTTTCCGACAATGGCAAGCAGCATATTCCAGCTCAGGCACAGCCAGGACAGCCAGAAGTCCAGTTCAACGATGTTACATTTGCTTATCAGGATAAAGAGGTTCTGCATCATATCAGTTTTGCCATGAAGAAAAATTCTATGACAGCGCTGGTTGGACCGTCCGGTAGCGGTAAGTCCACCATTGCAAACTTGCTGGCGCGACTTTGGGATGTAAAATCCGGCAATGTGACGATAAGGGGCGTGGATATTCGCAATGTACCTCTGTGGGAATTGATGGATCAGATCAGCATGGTATTCCAGCGCGTGTATCTGTTTCAGGACACCATTTACAACAATATCATCATGGGAAAGCCGGATGCCACGGAAGAAGAAGTCTATGAGGCTGCCAGAAAAGCCCGCTGCTATGATTTCATTATGGCTTTGCCCGACGGATTCCAAACGGTGGTTGGTGAGGGCGGTGCAACACTTTCCGGCGGCGAAAAACAGCGTATTTCGATTGCCCGCTGTATTCTGAAAGACGCGCCTATTGTCATTTTGGATGAAGCTACCGCAAGTGTAGATACGGACAATGAAAGCTATATTCAGGAGGCTATTTCCGAATTGGTGAAGGGAAAGACCCTGCTTGTAATCGCTCACCGCCTAAATACCATCCAGAACGCCGATCAGATTTTAGTTATAGACAACGGCCAGATTGCACAGCAAGGAACCCATGAGGAACTTTTGAAACAGTCTGGTATCTATCAGGATTTTGTCAATATCCGAAAGAGTGCGGCTGGCTGGAGTCTTGCTTAATGACGAAAGGAGCTGCCTATGAAACTTCATACTGCCGGAGAGGATTATTTGGAGGCCGTGCTTATACTTCAAAAGAAGCTCGGTATGGTGCGTTCCGTGGATGTTGCTCGGTACATGGAGGTTTCAAAACCCAGCGTTTGTTACGCAGTAGGAACTTTACGAGAGGGTGGCTTTTTGACAACAGACGAAAACCATTATATACACCTGACCGACCTTGGCTGGGATGTGGCTGAAAAAATTTACGAACGCCATTGTTTTTTTACTCATCAACTTATATCCGTTGGAGTTAATCCACAAATTGCAGAAGTTGATGCTTGTCGCATGGAACATGCAGTCAGTGATGAAAGTTTTCAAAAACTGAAAGAGCATGCGATGAGAGAGATTGCTTCACAAAAAATTGACAATACATTTGATGATTTTCCTGTGAAGAAGTAGAAAATGTTGCTTTGCTAAAATAGATTAAATATGAAAGACACAAAATACAAGATATTAGCATATTTTGACAATCAATCATATCGAAAACTATTCAATGAGATAAACTCAGATTATGCAGAAAATCTACAAATTTTACTGCATAATTTGAGTTTATTTTCTTATGATGTGCTTATAATAGGAGTGATCCTTTATAAAGAGAACATAAGTAATATTATATCTGCTATTAGAAAGATAACGCAGATACCAATTATTATTTTGACGGATACTTCTTCTTTATTGTGTATGTCATGGAAAAAAGAATTAATATACGCTGGTGCAGACTGTGTAATGGATATAAATAGCACTACAGAAGAAGTAGATCTGCAGATTTTTTCATTGGCACGACGAAATAATAAACAAAAAATAACTCAAAAGCAATCCGAAACGATGATTGATAAAGGAAAACTTGTAATGGATCATAAGAAACATAAAGTATTTTGGAATAGAGTAGCGTTACATTTAACACGACAAGAATATAATTTTTTATACTTATTAGCGGTGACACCGATGAGAGTATACACATTTGAACAGATTTACCAGCTTGTATGGAAAGATTATTCCGTTGGTGATATTAAAAATATCATTTGGTGTCTGGTAAAGCGATTGAGAAAAAAGCTGAATGCCGTTGAAGATGGTGCCGGGAATTGCATTGTCAGTGTGCGAGATATAGGCTACAAATTTGAATTGAATAAAGAAAACGAACAGCAGTAGTATCCGAAATACAGGTTAAAAATTTGAATTGAATAATGAAAATGAGCAACAGTAAGGCGAATGATCCGTAAAAAGATTGTCCGTCTTATTTTTATTTATTCTGGAAAGAAGGTGATAAAAACTGACCGTCAATTGACAGGTTTCTGACCGTTAGCTGACAGGTGCATCCGATACACTGTGCCTTTGTAAAGATATGATGACAAAGGAGATCCGTGTTTGCAGGGAGACAGCAGAGATGCCGGACATTCCTGTAGACAGGAAGAACGAGCCAGGTCACCGCCACACTCCGATTTGATTTCGCAAAAATTCAGATCGGAGGAAAACATAAGTGGCTTACAATAAAGCAAAAGAAGAATATAGATGGAACCAGTGGAAAGCAGAGGAAGAGAAGATCCTGCGTGAACAGGGCGTGGATGAAGAGACGATCCAGAAGCTTCGGGAGTATGACTGGGACGATTTCAATGCAGAGCGGAGATTCCGGGAACACCAGACCTCGCTTCTGGACTGTATGGAACTGCTCCTGGAAGAAAAAGAAACCAAAGAGTCCCAGCCGGAGAGCGTAGAAGCCCTGCTGGATACCGTGGAGAACGAAGAACTGCTTCAGATTCTGTTATCAACTGATAAGAAAACTCTTCAGATGATTGTCCTGAAGATGATGGGATATGCACCAAAAGAGATCAGTCATCACATGGAACTGCCGGAGCAGACGGTTTATACAAGACTGCGGAGATTAAGGGAAAAGATCAAAAAGTCCATGAAATTTGAATAAAACAAAAGGTTCTCATCGGCTGACTATTAGAACGAACAGACAGGAGGATTGATACGATGGATGAGAAAGAAGTGTCCGAAATGCAGGAAGAAATGATGACGGTACTGGTAGTCGAGCCGATGAAGGCCCCCTATGTCAAGCACATCCCAAATGAGCTGGAGGATCTGCAGCAGGCGGTAGGCGGTGACATTGAAATGACCTATCCGTTTGATGATGAAGTTGGAATCCTTTTAAACGGCAATGGAAAATTTGAGGGATTGCCACTGAACCGGGCGTTATATGATGATCATGGACAGGTCTATGATGCGATAGCCGGGACTTTCCTTGTAGTAGGGCTGACAGAAGATGATTTTACTTCGCTGACACCGGAACAGATTGAAAAGTTTAAAGAAAAATACCAGTCACCGGAAATTTTTACTCTGTTTAACGGAGAACTCCATGTGATGAAGATGCCGCCGGAAGAAGAAAAAGAACAGAAAGAAAGCCGGAAGAACGATGCAAAACAAAAGAATCCGGCAAAGAAGAAAAACAGATCCGGGGATGCAAGATAAAATATTTTTTTGTGAAGTGAATAAAAAAATACACTGCCATCGGCTAGTAAGCAGAGGGACATCCCTCGGCTGTTCTTTGGCAAGTGAATATCGGCACTACAGGTACGTTCCCAACCGTAGAAGCGTGACAGTATGAGCGCCATGATTAAGTATAGGGTAAAGATTCTTAGACTTGGAGCGAGAAAGCATAGCTGTGAATAAGGCGGTGGCAGCCTTTCGCCAGGATCACGGATGGGGGATAATGATACACGTTACCAGCCAGAGAGCGGAAGATGGACTCCGGGTTGTAATCAGAAAGACCCCCAGGACATCTGTGAGCGGCGGCAGGCCAGCCGCCCGCCTGTAGTGTCCCCTTTCCCAGAAGAAATACAGGAATAGTTCCGGGGGTGCGAGGTCAAATGCGGAACAGCAAGATAAAAAAGAAATCAATGAAGAAGTGTGTCGTTGATATCAGATACCATGCGGCTGTAGGAGACTACAGCCGTATTCTTGTGGTATTAACGTCACATCAAGGGGAGAGAACAGATGGAAGAAACAAAAAGAAGTGGAATGAGCAAGGATCAATTCTGGAATCTGATTGAAAAAGCAAAGGAAGTGTGCGGCACTGATCTGGATGCTTCGGCAGTGTGGATCAAGCAGCAGCTCTTCTATATGACACCGGAGGATGTCCTCCAATTCCACAATCTTGTTTACAGTTACCGGGATGCGGCTTATAAGTACGGCTTATGGACAGCGGCAGGTATTATGATGGAAGCAGGGTGCAGTGATGACAGTTTTTCCGATTTTCGGATGTGGCTGATCGCCCAGGGAAAAGAAGTTTATCTGAATGCCTTAAAAGATCCGGATTCCCTTTCCGGCGTGACTCTGTATGGGTACTGTAGTTTTGAAGCGTTGGGATACATCTCATCGCAGGTCTACAGTGCCATGAAAGGGAAAAATATCTATCAGGACAGTACGGCAAGAATGCAGATGGAATGTTATGAGCAGGTGATCCGGGATATTGTGTACCATCCCATGATCGAGTATCCGCTGGAATTACCGGAAGCAATGGTGGTATATCCGAAACTCTGTGAATGCCATTTGTCCGAGCAGGTAAGGAAAGCTCCTCAGAAAGTAAGGACATGGAATGTTTCCCGGACGGATATCCGAAGGATGATGGCAAGAGGGAATGCTGCCATAAAGAAAATGCAGGAACAGGGACAGAATACACCGGAAGCGACCAGACCCGTCCGTAAGGGTACGGTAAGATAAGCTTTCTGGCAAGGAGAAGTAATGTGTTATAAAAATGAATATCAGAAAAGGGCACATGGCGAAGTGGAACAGATCTTTCGGGAGCTTCTCCCGGAAGCCGGGCTTCATGTAAGGGAAGAACAGATCCGTCTCTGCCATGAAATGCTGGATGCCCTTATGAAAAATGAAATCACGCTCTGTGATGCAGGCGTCGGCATCGGGAAGACCTATGCCTATCTGACAGCCTGCATCCTGATGCGGAAATATAGTGTACTGCATTCCGGTTATTCGGGATGTGACAGGCGGTCTGTAGTGGTATCCACTTCCAGTATCGCCTTACAGAAAGCCATCATAGAGGAATATGTTCCTTTCTTATCGGATGTACTGTTAAAAGCAGATCTGCTTCAGGGAGAATTAAAAGCAGTCGTCCGCAAGGGAAAGGAACATTTTGTATGCGATTACAGGCTGGCCCAGAGATTAGAGGCAGTCCGGGACAAGAATAAAAATCAGGCACAGATGGAGGCATTGAAGTCCCTCCGGCATAACTTTGATTTAGATTCCGTACATAACCTGAGCGGTTTTGACCGCAGGCTGGTGTGCGTACCAAAATTCTGCCCTAGGGAGTGTCCGGGAAAAGTAGAATGCCGTTATCAGAAGCATCTGGATAGTTCCAGGAAAGAGGACATTTTTTTACAGATTTGCAATCACAATTATCTTCTGGCAGATGCCATGCACCGGGCAAATGGGTACCGGCCGCTTCTGGCAGATTACAGGGCTCTGGTTGTGGATGAGGCCCATAAACTCCCGGAAGCCGCCAGCCAGATGTATGGAAGAAGCATTGGAAGGGAAGATGTGCAGGAGATTGCTTACTTTTTAGGCAGAGAGCATAAAGGCACGGATGGAAAACGGCTGATGGAAGGGTTTTCTGCACTTCAGGCGGAGATCCGAAAGCATCGGAAAGATGGCACAGAGGACATGGCTGGAAAAGAAAGTTTTTATTTTCCGCCGGGAGCTGGCACAGCCTTAGCCCAGATGCAGGAAAGGCTTCAGCTTATGATCAAAAGGCTTGCCGGGAATATTCCTTACTGGATCTTTCGGCGGATGGAAGAGATGGAAGAGCTGTTCGGATGGTTTTTAAAGAACGACAAGCGATATATTTTGTTTTTACAGCAGGACAGCCGGGGACATTTAACCTTTATGGCAGTCAACCGGGAGATCCCGAAGTATCTGGATGCGACTTTATGGAGCCGGGGATTTCCGGCGATCTTAACCAGCGGCACCTTAAAAGCCGGGAACGGGTTTGCAAGAACCAGACAGATGACCGGGCTGGAAAAAGAAACGGGCGTCCGGGAGTGTGTGGCAGAATCCCCATTCTGTTACAAAGAGAACTGTCTGCTTTACATCCCGGAGCATTTAAGACCTATGAAAAAGGGAAGCAGGGAAGAGGCCGAGCAGCTTGCCGGGCAGATCCGTGATCTGGTGTGTTCCACTTACGGGCATACGCTGGTACTGTTCACATCTTATACCCTGATGGGAAATGTGCATCAGCTTTTGCGGGATCAGATCCCGTTCCCGATGGTGCAGGTATGGAGAAACTCCCAGGAAGAGATTGCACGGTTTAAGAAGATGGAGAATGCAGTGCTGTTCGCAGCCGGCTCCTGCTGGGAAGGTGTGGACTTTCCGGGGGACATGGTATCGTCTCTCATCATCGTAAAACTGCCATTTTCTGTTCCGGACCCCATCCATGAAGCACAAAAGGAACAGTACCGATCCCTGGAATCCTATATCCAGACCATCGTAGTCCCAGATATGCAGAAGAAGCTGCGGCAGGGATTCGGCCGGGCAATCCGCACGGAGCAGGACACCTGCGTTGTGTCCATTTTGGATCACCGGACAGCAAAGAAAGGCAGGTATCGGAGTGATGTTCTGGAAGCACTGCCAAAGTGCCAGATGGCAGAACGGATCGAAGAAGTAGAAAATTTTATCCGAAGCCGGAAAGTGGAGCGGTACTATAGCTGAGAACATCCGTGGCGTTATTGGTTCTGCCCAGATCCGGGTAGCAGACAGGACAAAAAGTTTAGTGGTATTTCAGGGGCGGTTTGGAGCGAATTGGTGGTATTGGTGATAGCTTTATTGGCATGAGTTGGGTATACTGTGTATAGCGTTAGAGGAAAGGAGGCAGACAACATGAAGCGATATAAAGTGGAAATGCAGCGAGAAGGTTCTGTAAAATATTTCTTTATACGGGATATGGAAACACTGGAAATTGTGTTGCTGCCAAGCAAGTATCTAATGCATCAGGTGCGGGCAAACCGTTCCCCGAATACTATACGGAGAAATGCATTTGCCCTTGCCTACTACTGGGAATATCTGCTGGAAGAAGAACATGAAGCAGAAGATGTCTATGGAATGGATTACGAAACGCAATATGATTTTTTCGCAGAATATCTGAAATGGCTGAAAGCCGGGAAACATACCGACAATTTGGATAAAGAACCGCAGAATAAAACCTGTAACGCTTACTTAAAAGAAGTGTTCAGGTTTTATTCTTTTTTAGAAGTAGTCAGAAATAACGGTTCCTGCCTGTCGGTATTATCCTATAATCAGCCGATCACAAAGGCAAATGCCATCGGGGTCAGAAGAACCATCCGCTCCCGGTCATTTAAAGGATACTTAAAAGAAGAGGAACGAAACGTCCGGGCAGCCGAACGGAACGAAATCGTAACGATTTTAGAAGCCTGTACAAACTGCAGGGATCAGGTGTTGATCTTACTGACATCGGAACTGGGATTCCGCATCGGTGAAATTTTGGGAATTGATTATACCAAAGACATCGATTACGAAAACCATGAGATCCGGGTAGACTTCCGGGATGATAATGAAAACGATGCAAGAGCAAAAAATGCCGAAGAGCGAAGAGGACGGGTGAGCGATGATACCTTTGAATTCCTGCTTTATTATATCGGGGAATACTGGGACATCCTGCAAAAACAGGAATACCTGTTTATTAACATCAAAGGGGATACCATAGGGAAGCCGTTAAGAGTAGACAGCGTCTACGATATGTTTGAACGCATGGAGAAAAAGACTGGGATCAAGATCACACCGCACATGCTTCGAAGATATTATGCAAATACGAGGTGGGAAGCAGACTGGCCGCTGGAAATGATCAGCCAGGCACTGGGACACAAGCATCTCGATACAACCATACGATATCTGAATGTTTTAGATGACAAGCTGAAAACAGCAAGTCAGGAATTTTACCGCCGATATTCCAAACTTTACGGAGTAGAACAGTTTTTGGAAAGCAGGAGGTGAAGATAGATGCCGGCAAGAAGGGTGTTTGCTTGGGAGCCGGAAGAACAATGGACATCAAGTGAAGAACGGGAAAAGAAGATAGAAGAACTGAGCCGGGAATTAGATGAAAGCATGGACAGCAACTCTGGAAAAGGCTGTCTGAAAGCATACTTGGTAAAAAATGAAGTGTGGCATATAGCAGACATCGATTATGAGCTTAGAGTGGATTATAAGAAATATCTGAAAAGCACTTATTCTGATTCAGTAGTACGCAGCTATTTACGTGGAATGGATAAGGCAAAATTATATGCAATCAGAAAGCATGCCAATACGTTAAAAGGAAAACAGGAGATAGCAAAGAATACAGATTTAATCCAAGAACTGCTCTTTTTACCATATCACCCAAATCCGGCAATCGCAGAAAGATATGACTGCAAAGTTGCTATTGATAAATTAGTTTGGGATTTTCGTGTAAACGGCTCAGAACTATGCAAGCGTCAGCTTTTAGAAATTATCGAAGATGTCGTACTGCGTGACATAATGCTGAGAGAATGCACAATGCGGTTAAACGGTTTGAAGGTGGTATATCAATTTTGTATGCAGGAACATATTGAGGATTTAAGATATATTACACAGGTACAGGCCGATAAACTTGAAAAATATGCAGATACGGCATATGCAAAAGAGCTTGCAGAAAGAGAACTCCGAGAATGTCAGAAATATCTTTTCTGCCATGCCAAGAATATTTTATGGGATTCAACAGTCTGGTATTTGGAAAGACTGCATCTGGAACAATATAGAGTCAACCCATCCAATCCTGTGAAAAAATTTTCCTTTATGGGCATAGAAAAAAGAGAGAACCGGGAAATTTTGCAGGAATACATGAAATACTGTCTGGGTGTTACACATTTGGCAATGAGTGGCATACAAGCCGAATTCTACAGGATTCTGGCATTTGCCATGTGGATGGAAAAAGAAACCGCGATGGAGCTGAAACTTGCATCAGAAACCGAAATAAAAAAATATTTCCAGACAATTGAGTTAAAAGAAGCTTCTTATTTTAATGATATTGTTATAGCAATCTATCAGCTATATGAATATCTGCAGACGAAAGAAATCATAGACAGGATACCATTTCGTTATGAGTATTATTTGAAAAAAGAAATACATTGTCATAATAACCGAAGCGTAGAGATGGAAATATATGAGAGGATTCTGAGAGAATTAAAAAATTTCCCTGAAATTCCAAGATTGATCCTTTTACATTCTATGCTGATTGGACTAAGGATCAGTGAAGTATGCACCCTGAAAGGGGATGCTTATTCCTGGCAGGGAAGAGATGCGTGGATACAGGTTTATCAGATGAAAATGCGAACATACAAAAGAGTACCGATTCCAGATGTTCTTTATAAGATTATGAAAAGATATTTGGAAAAATATCATATTGGAAGTGAGGATTATGTTTTTCAAAACAAACGGGGAGGGGCATATCAGTATGGTTCGTTTAAGTGGCAAATGAAAGAACTGTTTAATAAGAGGCAGGATATTTTCAAAGGGTATGATTTTAAATCACATGATTTCCGCCATACGATAGCGACTCTGTTATATGATGACGAAGTCCCTCTTCAGAGTATCCGGGACTATCTGGGACATGATTATGAAGAGATGACACAGCAGTATGTGGATTTTATGCCAAAGAAAATTTCAGCAGCGAATCAGGAGTTTTTCAAGAAAGGAGAAAACAGCCTGGCATCAGGAATCAAGAAGTGCAAACGTGGAAAATAAATTTTACATAAAAAAATTGGACTCTTATGAGAAAGCAAGTGAAATTTCAAAAATACGAATGGGAACAGAACCTTCGTATGACCTTGATTTACTGCCGTCTGTACAGATGCAGAAAGAAATGAGGGAGTTCCTGAAATACAGAGGACAACAGCTTGGGGCGGAAAAATTTTATACTGAGAGAAGATTTTACCATCATTTATGTAAAATGCTGCAAACCAGAAGAGACAGACCGGAAAGTTTTTTGGACTGGGACAAAGAAAAATGGAAGCAGCAGATGAAAATATGGCTTTTACAGCAGGGATTGCCCCTGACAGAAATTTCAAAATCCCATTGTGGGAATGAAACAGTATCACAGGCAAAGACATTACACTATATTGACCGATTAATAGATTATTTCCTTGATTTAAGAGATGCTGATGTAGATGAGATGACAAAGGATGTCTGGCAACTTGAAAAACTTGATATACAAGTGAAACAGGATCTGACGCGCACGACCAGAATTATAAATTTTAAGGAAATCTCCCAACAGGATCTCAGAGAGGAAGTAAAAAAGGCAATTTATTTTCAACTGAAAACAGAAAGCATCGGTACTGTAAAAAAAGAAATGACTGCCATTCGAAGGTTTTCAAGATATCTGGAGGAAAACAATAAAGAAGTAGATTCCTGCTCAAAGCTGGACAGGAAAATCATGGAAGAGTATTTGATATACATGAAAACAGAAGATACCGGGACAAAAAGATATCGGGCGGAGCTGACGAGACTGCGGGCATTGCTGAATATGGTAGCTGACGTCTATCAATATCCGCAGGTAAAGGATTTAATTTTGAATCGGGATATTCCACCAGATATAAGGGGAGAAATCAAAATTTATTCCGATCAGGAATTAAAGCGATTTAATGCTTTCCTTACGAAAGTGGATGTGCAGACGGCGAGACTTATGCTTATTCATCAAATGCTTGGAACAAGAATGTCAGATACACTGACACTCAGGACAGACTGCCTGATTGAAAAAGACGGTGAAACCATAATACAGATTCACCAAATGAAAACACATTTTTATGAAAAACCGATTAGTCAGGAACTGGCTGCCTTAATAAAGGAAGCGATTCGATACAGAGAAAAGGAGCACGGAAAAGGTAAATACATTTTTACAAGTTTAAGTGATCCTTCAAAACCAATGAAATATGCTACAGTCCAGCAAAAAATTACAGATAAAATATATCAGGAAAATCTCCGAGATGATAAGGGAGAATATTTTGGATTCGGTTCTCACATGTATCGGCATATTTATGGCATGAAGCTTGCCGAGATGCATGTGGATGACTGGACAATCGCAAGACTACTGGGGCATAGAAACCTGAGAAATGTAAAGTATTACAGAAAGATGAGCAACAAAATACTGGCAGATGATACACGAAAAACAAGAAACCGATTATCTAAGATGGTACTGGAATGTCTGGAAGGATGGGAGGAAGAATATGAACAAATACGATTCGATGATAGCCTGCAATAAAAAAGCCAGTGAAGAAAAAGTAAACAGGGCAGTGACAGAAATCCGGCAGATGCTGACAGAACGGGAAAAAGTGACGGTCCCAAAACTGACAAAGAGGACAGGATTGTCCAGAGGATTCTTTTATAAGAATGAAACGGTCAGAAAAGAAATGGATCGTGCTCTGGAGCAGCAGGCAGGAATGATAGACCCCAAAAGATACATAGGTGACATTGTACTGAAGAATCGGATCAATGTATTAGAAGAACAGATCCGGGAGCTGAAACGTGAAAAAGAGCAAATGGAAAAAGAAAATGTAAGATTGAGAAAAGCCTTAAACAAGAAAGACCTGAACGTATTAAAAACTTTATAATCTGAATTAGAAAATAATCTGCAACGACCGGGAAGAATTTCCCGGTTGTTGTGGTTGGAATATAAAAGTGTAGATAACAAAAGGTGTGCATAAATTGTATTTATGATATACTTATCGATAAGTTAAATTCGAAGAAAGAGGATGATAGAAGATGGAAAATCCGTTTGAATTTCATGAAGAAGATACAATTATTGCATGCGTAGGTGACAATGGGGGAACTACCGATGAGGATATAAGAAATGGGTTCAAGCGTACCGTTGAACTTCTGACGGAATCATTGAAAACAGGTTCCGAAGTTGAAGATCTGTTAGTATATCCTATCGTTTATAACGCCAGACACAGCATTGAGCTATCTTTGAAGATTGTCATAAAAATGTTATGGCGAATAGAGGAAAAGAAAGGGATATGTTATTCTGAGGAAGTCTTAAAGGAAAGAAAAAAAGAATTACACACGCATAGTATTGAATGCCTATATAAATTAGCATGTGATAAGAAGAATATTGACAGAAGAATTCCTGCATATTTTGAGAATATAGAAGATATGATTTACTTTTATTATTTCGATGAAGAGGGGGATGCCTTCAAATATGAACTAAATAAAGAAGATGAACCACATATGATAAAAAACAAAATTTCTCATGTAAGTATTGAATTGTTAGAAACAGAATTTAAGGAAGTAATGAAAAAATTTGATGATTTGATATATTTTCTGGATAATTGTATCTTTGAATATTCGCTAGGAACATTTACCAAGAGCTTGTCGAGAGCAGATATATGGGATATTTCGAAGCGGCTTCCTGTATATGAAGAATGGAGAACAGAGAAATTCAAAGAAGTCAAAGATGAGATTAAGCAAGAATATCATCTCGGAAGTAAAGAATTTTCAGATGCTGTAAATCTAATTAAGGAAAATAGAGAGTTTTCGGTAAATATTGGATGCGAGAAAGTATTCGGGTCAATTACAGAAAATGAATTAAAAGAATACGCTTCATTGGTTAGATACTATTCTGAGAAAAGTAAATCTGACAACAAGGGTAAAGAGATAGGGTTCGATTTACGCAAAATACAAAAGAATGGGGAGATTTTGAAAAAATATTTATCCAGCATTTCTATGAATACATTAAATACACTATTATGTTTTAGTGAGATGAGTAATAGTTTCTTAGCGGTTGAACATTTGGAAGAGGTTCATGATGACATAGTCTCTAAGGCGTTTGACGGAACATATCTCATAAGAAAACTAAAACAAAGAAATATATGTTTAAGAATCTTATATGGAATGAAAAAGTGTGGACAGGTGACTTATGCAAAACAGTTGAGTGCTGCACTGGAACAAGAAGGAGTAGAGCTAACGCTTTGAGAATAATAGTGAACACGATACACTCGTGTCTCTGACGTTAAAGCCAGTGTTTTAGAGGGCTGGGAGAGGGATGCCCAATTTTATAGATGAACCCACGGCAGGACTTGATGTCCAGGCACGCAATGATGTGCTTGACATACTTCGTGAGTATATGGCGGAAGATGAAAACAGGTCAATAATAATTACTTCACACATTTCCTCAGATATTGAGAATCTGTGTGATGATGTTTATCTGATTAATGATGGAAGAATAATATTACATGAGGATACTGATATAATAGTGGAACAGTATGGAATAGTTAAGGTTAAAGAAGAACAATATGAAAAGCTTGATAAGAATTATATATTAAAGACTAAGAAGGAATGTTACGGTTATGCATGTTTTGTCAGCAGCAAAGCATTTTATAAGGAAAATTATCCTGATATAACTGTTGAGAACGGTGGCATAGATGAACTTATTCTTATGATGGCAGGAGGGGATAGATAATGTCGGGATTATTTGAGAAAGATTTAAGAATCATTATGCAGAGAAAAAAGGTATTCATTATTTTCGTTCTTCTGGCAGTTTTTATTGGGTATAGTCAAGTTAGTCCTGAATTTGTTCTTGGGTATATTCCAATGCTTACAATAATAGTTATTGTCGGAACAATATCATATGATGAATATGATAATGGATACAGGTTTTTAATGACGCTTCCTATTGATGCTAAAATGTATGTGCTTGAAAAATACATATTTTTTATCGCAGGAACAATAATATCATGGGTTGAGGCATTTATAATATATTTTGGGATTATGATTGTAAAGAATCAGACTATAAGTATTTCGGGGGAAGGAGAAGTAATGTTTGTTTCCCTTATTGTGGTGCTGCTTTTTGTTGCCTGTATAATTCCGGTTCATATAAAATATGGCGTGGAAAAGAGCAAGATAGCTCTGATTATATTTATTGGAACAGTGGCTGTTGTGTTTTATTGTATAAGAAAAATAATTGGAATGGATAGACTTATTAAAATCTCTGCATTTCTGGATAATGTAAATATAGCTATGCTTATACTGGTGGGAATAATATTTACGGTTATCTTATTATTCATATCATACATAATCAGCTATAGTGTGATGAGAAAAAAGGAGTTTTAAGACTCCTTTTTTGAAGAAAAATAAAAAAGTACTGTACAAATCAAAATCCTTGTTTTATAATAACATATAAACATAGTATGTTTGTGTATTACATAAACATACAGTTTGATTTATGAATGATATTCAATAATAACATTTATTGATTGGATTCATGAATTGATATTAGAAAATGTGGGACAATACCACAAGAAAAGAGGATTGTATGGGAAAAATATATAAATCAGCAGCAGACTTAATAGGTAACACACCACTTGTAGAAGTCGGACATATTGAAGAGAAGTTCGGACTTAAGGCAAGAGTACTTGTTAAGCTTGAGTATTTTAATGCAACAGGAAGCGTTAAGGACAGAGTTGCCAAGGCAATGATTGAAGATGCAGAGGGGAAAGGTATTCTTAAGCCCGGTGCAACAATTATTGAGCCTACATCAGGCAATACAGGAATCGGACTTGCTGCCATTGCAACAGCAAAGGGCTACAGAACAATAATAGTTCTTCCAGAGACTATGAGTGTCGAAAGAAGAAATATTATCAAGGCATATGGTGCAGAGATTGTACTTACTCCGGGTTATAAGGGAATGACTGGTGCAATTGCCAAGGCAGAAGAATTAAAAAATGATGCGGGCCTATACCCAGTCCGCCAAGGACGCCCTGGACGCGGCGGGCATCTCCGTGGTGCGCCGCTGGGTGGAGGTGGCCGTGCCCTGCCCCTACTCCTTCTTTGAGCGGCTCAAGCTGGAGCTGGAGGCCCACGGCGGGGTGCTGGGGGAGGTGGAGTACGCCGCCGACGTCACGGTGCACGCCCTGCTGCCCGAGGAGCGGGCAGAGGCCTTCTCCGCCCGGCTTACCGAGCTGGCCGCCGGCGGAGTGGCCGCCCAGGTGTGCGGCGAGTCCTTCCAGGCGGTGCCCCGGACACAAGTATGAACAAATCATGAATCTTTTGCAAAAAAGAAGGATTTTTCCGAGGAAAGAAGTATATAGTTACAGAGACTGCTGAGAGGTAGGTGGTATCTGTGACCCTGCGCGAACAGACCGAGGCGCTGGAGCGGGAGATGCTCTCCCCCTTTGCATGCCTGTCGTCCCAATCCCGGGGGCGGCAGACGCCGCTGGAGCCCTGTCCCACCCGCACCTGCTTCCAGCGGGACATCGACCGGATCATCCACTCCAAGGCCTTCCGGCGGCTCAAGCACAAGACCCAGGTCTTTCTGGAGCCGGAGGGGGACCACTACCGTACCCGCATGACCCACACCATCGAGGTCAGCCGCATCGCCCGCACCATTGCCCGGGGCCTGCGGCTCAACGAGGATCTGGCGGAGGCGGCGGCCTACGGCCACGATCTGGGCCACACCCCCTTCGGCCACGCCGGGGAGCGGGTGCTCAATGAAATCCTGCCCGGCGGCTTCGCCCACAACGAGCAGTCCCTGCGGGTGGTGGACCGGCTGGAAAAGGAGGGGGAGGGCCTCAACCTGACCTATGAGGTGCGGCGGGGCATCCTCTGCCACACCGGCCCCGACCGGGCGGAGACCCTGGAGGGCCAGCTCCTCCGGCTGGCCGACAAGATCGCCTACATCAACCACGACATTGACGACGCCATCCGGGGCAGGATCATCTACCCCATGGACATGCCCCTGTCCATCTCCCAGGTGCTGGGCTTCACCCACTCGGAGCGGATCAACACCCTGACGGTGGACATCATCACCCAGAGCGCCGGGCGGGACGCAATTCTCCAGTCCCCCGCCTGCCGGGACGCTATGGGCGAACTGCGGGCGTTCATGTTCGAGTTTGTCTACCGCAATCCGGTGGCCAAGGGGGAGGAGGGGAAGGCCCAGGAGCTGCTCCGCCGCCTGTTCGACTACTACCGGCGGGAGCCGGACAAGCTGCCACCGGAGTTTCAGGACATCAGGATGGAGGAGGGCGTGGAGCGGGCCGTCTGCGACTATATTGCGGGCATGACCGACGTCTACGCGGTGGAGTGCTTCAACGCGGCGTTCATTCCGAAATCCTGGAGCGTGAAGTAGGCGCGGACAGGCAGGCCGCGCGGGAGGGGATAAGGCTGGGATATTGTGGAAAACATAGTCGGAAGGAGGGCGCGGCGTGCCGATTCCCGAACAATTCATCGACGAGCTGGTGGCCCGGAGCGAGATCTCCGACGTGGTTTCCTCCTATGTCCACCTGACCCGGAAGGGAAACAACCTGTGGGGGCTGTGCCCCTTTCACAACGAAAAGACGCCCTCCTTCTCGGTTTCGCCGGATAAACAGATTTACCACTGCTTCGGCTGCGGCAAAGGGGGCGGGGTGATCTCCTTCATCATGGAGATCGAGAACCTGCCCTTTCCCGACGCGGTGCGCCTGCTGG
>OHAI01001617.1_pt1 | contig 17322 bp, 10 predicted proteins | sample 1577091 | NCBI WGS metagenome assembly OHAI01 (sample SAMEA3541548, study PRJEB24748) | human gut metagenome | biome: human gut; feature: human-associated habitat; material: faeces | place: China | collected 2012
TTTTAAACTTCACAAAGTTAAAAAACATTGGGTAACTATTGCAGTGACAGGACTTACTTTGGGATTGAGTTTTGCAGGTCTCAACTATGCTTCAGCTGAAGAACAACCTACCCCCGTTAATGAAGCAACCGTTGAAGCCATCATCAAAGAAGGTGCTGTTGACGTTGAAGCTCCTGCAACTAGTGAAGCCACAACTAAAACTACAGAAAATACAACTACTACCGCTTCGAGCGAGGCTGCCACAGTGTCAGAAACACCAGTGGCAAGCTCTGAAGTGGCTTCAACAGAAACTGCTTCTGAAAAACCAAGCTCTGAAGTCTCAAGCACAACTAGTTCAGAAGGAGCTAGTTCTGAAATTATTCATTCTGAGGTAAGTGCAACAAATACATCTACAAACAACGAAAACCTCATCATAAGCACTTCTCCTGATAAAACAACTTTAGATACCTCACAAAAAGATAGTGATTTCACCATCACTGTTGAAGCGGAAGGTATCACAAAAAAGACAGATAAAAGAGAAAGTTTCGTTTCAGATGCAAATGGGGTTACCTATTATGTAGATGCAAAAGGGCAACTGGTTACTGGACCAAGAGAAATCAACGGTTCCCAATATTACTTTAACGATGACGGCACTATGGTAAAAGGGGAGCTTAGGAAAGTTGACGACAAACTCCACTTTTACGATGAAAACGATGGCAAGCTAGTAACAGACCGTTTTATTACATTCAAAGACAACCACTATATTCCAGAAGAAAACTATAGTAAAGTTGTTTACTTCAATGAACCTGCTTATATCGAACCAAACTATTATGTAATGCCTGGATTAGAACGTTACTATTTCGATAAAAATGGTAATACACTTAAGAAAGGTCGTCAGACAATTTTAGGTAACGACTATTACATCTATGACAATGGCCAAGTTGCTGTTCATAGACTAATGGAATTAGATCACAAACGCTACTACTTTGATGACAAAGGGGCCTTAGCCAAAAACAAACAATATCCTATCATCGAAAAGGGTCTATGGAAGTCTATGCCATATGTATTTTATTCAGACAACGATGGGGTAGCACATTATCTCAATAAACAACTAAACATTGTGACTTATCCGTTCCCAACTTACTATACTCTTCCTTCAGAAAATAATAGAGACTATCCAAAAAATCAATTTATGATGGACTACGAAGGTCGTTGGTATTACTTCAACAAAGACGGATTTCCTGTCACTGGACCTAAGACTATTGATGGCTTTGAACTCTACTTCCATGAATCATCTCGTCCAGAAGGACATCAAGCTAAAGGCGAATTCATTAATATTGATAATAAAATTTACTACTTCGACAAAGACAATGGTCGTAAAATCAAGGATACATCTTTTGAGTTAAACGGTATCCATTATATCGCAGATAAAGAGGGAAATATCACTATTCAAGGTGACTCTAGATTCCATAACCAATATGTCAGCGATGATAAAGGCAACTGGTATTACTACAACTCCGATGGCAATAAACTCATTGGCGAACAAACCATCGATAACGTCAAAGTTTACTTTAAGGACAGTGGAGTCCAAGTTAAAGGACACTTCGCTCCGAATGGACACTTCTATGACAAGGATAGTGGTGAACTTGTTACCAATGCTTATGTAGAAGACAATGGAAACTGGTACTATGTCGATGAAAATGGTCAAAAACTCATTGGAAACCAAATTGTTGATAGTTATCATGTTTGTTTTGACAGTGATGGTCGTCAACTAAAAGGTGAGGCTAGCTACTCAAATTCAGGTCTACCAAAACATTACTATGATTTGCATAATGGACAAATGGTTATCAACTCTCTTATTCAAATCGATGGTAAGACCTATAAAGCTGATAATGAAGGTAAACTCTCTGAAGTACCATATGCTTTAAACTATCGCAACCAAATTCTTACCGACGAATTTGAAAACAGCTATTATTATGACTACCAAGGAATGATGCTTAAAAATCAATACGTTACTATCTATCACCTAGAGAATGACTATCTTAACCCTAAAATTAGAAAAGTCACCTATTATGCAGGATATGATGGAAAATTCCTTCACGGTCCCCAAACAATAAATGGTGTTGCTACTTATTTCAATGCCTATGGTGAACAAATCAAAGACCAGTTCGCAGCCGATGGTTACTATTATGATAAAGATACCGGTGCTCGTGTTAATTTAGGTGTCAACCGATCAGTTATGATAAATGGTAAATGGTATTATCTTGACCATAACGGAAAGCAATCTAAAGGTGAGTTTATTAAACAAGGAGGAAACAAATACTACTACGATAAAATTAATGGTGAGCGTGTCATTGGAACACTTTTTGAAGTAAAAGACAAACTTTATATTTCAGACCAAGAAGGTATCATTACTGAAAAGAAAGATGGTATCAAAAAGAATGGACTATTCTATGATGATTACCATAATATCCATTATATGAATGATAATGGTCATCTAGCTAGGAACTTATACGTCCCTTCTGACCATAATGGATTTAGTGATGATACAAAACCATTTTACTATTTTAGTTCCGAAGGAATCGCTTTAAAAGGCGAACATACTATTAATGGTGAAACTGTATTCTTCGATGAAAATGGAGAGCAAGTAAAAGGAGGTTTCGCAAAAAACGGTAAGTATTACGATAAACATACAGGTAACTTAGCAAGAAATACTTTCAGAGAGCGTACTGTAAGAATCGCTCGTGAATGGCGTGCTAATGGTATCTCAACTACATTCCGCTACTACCTAGATAATAGTGGCTACAAGGTGTCAGGTTATCAGATTATTAACGGTGAGGACTACTACTTCTACCCTGATGGACCACAGTTAAAAGGGGATTTCGCACCAGATGGTAGATATCACGATAAAGACACCGGAGCTTTAGTCACAAAACGTTATGTTCAAATAAAACCTTGGAATTTTATCACCGACCTAGGTAATGACCCTATCGACCATAATTACGTTCAAGTATTTCAATTCGATAGATACCCTAGTTTAGCAGACACCTCAACTGGTGCAATTACTAGATATTTTGGTAAAAAATATTCTGATAGTTGGTACTACGTCGATGAAAATAGCCAAAAGGTAACTGGACACAAAACTATCGATAATGTAAAGGTTTACTTTGATAAAGATGGTAAACAAGCTAAAGGTATTGTTGCTGATGATGGTTATTACTATGACAAGAATAATGGTGAACTTGTTGACTTAGGACGTGACAAATTCGTTGACGTTGACGGTTATCGTTACTATGTTGGTAGTGATGGTAAATGTTATAAGGGTGAACAAAAGATTGGAGATGATTACTACTATTTTCACGATGATGGTAGACTAGGCTACGATGAATTGCGAACAATTTGGGCAGGAAATGACTACTACTACCATTATTATTACCCAAAAACTGGAAAACGTGCTAAAAATGTTGACATAACTTTTAATCACTCAATTCGTTACAAGGTTAAAGCAGAGATTGTTCATTTCGATGAAAACGGAGATGGAAGGGTTATTAAATATATTTACGAATAATATTTATTTCACACATCTAATTCCAATTTGTCTTTCAATGAAAGGAGAATTATCATGGAAAAGAAAGTACATTTTAAACTTCACAAAGTTAAAAAACATTGGGTAACCATTGCAGTGTCAGGACTTGCTTTGGGATTGAGTTTTGCAGGACTCGGCTACGCTTCAGCTGAAGAACAGCCTACCCCTGTTAATGAAGCAACTGTTGAAGCCATCATCAAAGAAGGCGCTATAGACGTTGAGGCTCCAGCAACTAGTGAGACCACAGCTAAACCTACAGAAAATACAGCTACTACCGCTTCGAGCGAGGCTGCCACAGTATCAGAAGCACCAGTAGCTAGCTCTGAAGTGGCTTCAACAGAAACAGTCTCTGAAAAACCAAGCTCTGAAGTCACAAGCACATTTGTTTCAGCCTCTGAAACACAAAATTCAGAATCTAAATCATCTGTCGCAACAAGTGTAACAGAAAAAACTTCAGAAACTGTATCTCATGAAGACCGTACTATAGATGTTACCGACAGAGGTATTTACCCACCTCCACCATGGTCTTCTCGAGTGGAAAATGTTACAGGTGGTGAGTATTACACTGACGATGATGGTTTTTGGCATTATAGAAATGAAAATGGCGATGACTACATTGGTGGTCATACTATCGATGGTGTTAAGGTTTATTTTGACTATAAAGGTAGACAAGTAAAAGGAAGATTTGGCTTAGATCAACACTTTTACGATAAAGATTCTGGTGCTCTAGTTACGTCCAGTTATGTCAATGATGGCTATAACACCTACTATGTAAACAAAGAAGGGTATAGGCTTATCGGTCATCAAAAAATTAATGGAGAGTGGACTTACTTTAACGATTCTGGCGCCCAGTTAAAAGAGTCATTCGACCCTGAAGGTCGTTATTATGACGAAAATGGTCGACGGACTGACCTCGGTACTAATCACTATTTTCAATTACATAATAAGTGGTACTACATCGGAAATGATGGCAAGATTTTAAAAGGACCTCAAACTATCGACGGTGTTAAAGTCTATTTTGGTAATTATGATGGTATCCAAGTAAAGGGTGACTTTGCTAGTGATGAGCATTATTATGACAAGGATTCTGGTACCTTGGTGACTAATCGCTTTGTTCATTCAATGTACGACTTCTTTGTAGACGAAAATGGTAATAGAGTTACAGGTCAAAAAAACATTGGAGGTACTTGGTACTACTTTGCACCTGCACAAATCAAAGACGAATTTGGTCCTGATGGCTATTATTATGATAAAGAAGGTAAACGAACTGATTTAGGTATCAATCGCTATTACCAACTTCACACACACTGGTATTACATTGGTAAAGATGGCAAGATTTTAAAAGGACCTCAAACCATTGATGGCGTGAATGTATATTTTGACACTGATGGCAAACAAGTTAAAGGGCACTTTGCAGCTGATAACCGTTTTTACGACAAAAATAATGGTTGGCTCGTCACCAATCGTATTGTGAATATGTATGGTGATAAAACCTATTACATTGATGAAAACGGCTATAAGTATACTGGTGTCAAAGAAATCAATGGGGCATTGTATTATTTTGAACCTGAACAAGTTTTTAATAAATTTGCCGAAAATGGTCGTTATTATGATGATAAAGGTAAACAAGTTGATTTCGGAACAAACCGCTTCTTCCACTTAAATGGATATTGTTACTATGCTGGAGATGACGGCACAATTTTAACAGGCAGACAAACGATTAATGGTATGGATGTTTACCTCGAGAACACTGGTGTCCAAGTCAAAGGCAGATTCATATCTGATTATTCAGGTAAGAATTTCCGCTATTATGATAAGGATTCCGGTGCCTTAGTCAAAAATCAATACGTTATTGCCTATAATGGTACTACTGGTCAAAACGAGAGATATTATCTGGATAATCAAGGACAACCATTAACCGGACCTCAAACCATTGATGGAAAGCAAGTGTACTTCCACGAATTAGGAAATTACTCTAACAATTACGGTGGTTGGCAAATATTCGATAATTTTGCTGAAGGACGGTACTATGATCAAGATGGTAATCTCGTTGACCTTGGTAAAAACCGTTACGTCCAAATCAAAGAAAATTGGTACTATGTTGGTAATGACGGAAAAATCTTAACAGGATACCATACAATTGATGGTGTTGATGTCTATTTTGATAACAATGGTGTACAAGCAAAAGGAACATTTGACTCTAATGACAGGTTCCACGATAAAGATACTGGAGGATTAATTTATAATCAATTCATTACAGTCAAAGATAAAACGTACTATATCGACGATGAGGGTAAGCCAGTTAAAGGGTTAGCCGTTATCAAAAATACCGAGTACTTCTTTGACAAACAAAAGGGAGCTCAGATAAAAGGGGACTTCGCTGTGAATGGCAAATACTATGATGGTATCACTGGAGCTCTTGTAACCAATAGCTATGTACGAGTCGGATCAGATTGGTACTATGTAAATAGTAAAGGTAAACGCCTCAAAGGAGCTCAAATCATTAATAATGTAGCCGTTTACTTCAACCCTCAAAATGGTAAACAACTTAAAGGTGGATTTGACGAAGACGGTTACTTCTACGACAAAGACTCCGGTGCCAAGACTGATTTAGGAAAGAATCACTATGTGCAAATCAACGATGCTTGGTATTATATTGGTTCTGAAGGTAAAATCCTAAAAGGAGAGCAAACTATTGATGGTGTACAAGTCCATTTCGACACTATTACTGGTGTTCAAGTTAAAGGTAACTTCATTACTAAAGATGGACGATTAATTACTGAAAAGGATCATGCTAGCTATACTCCGGCTGAAAAATTCTTCGATAAAGATTCTGGCGCCCTAGTCAAAGGTCGTTACTTTACCCATAAAGGCAAGTGGTATTATGCTAATGATCAGGGAATCTTACTAAAAGGGTCTCAGACCATCGATGGTGTAAATGTCTATTTCCACCCTTACTACTTCGGTGGTCAAGCTAAGGACCTTGTTTTGGACGGCTATTACTATGATAAAGACACTGGTGCTCGGCAAGAAATCCCTAAAAATACATTTTTCAAGGCCGGAAACAAATTATACTACTTTGATAGTAATGGGGATTTCGGTAGAATGACAATAGATGGAAAAGACTATTGTGTTTATTCTTGGGGTGAAGTTATTCGAGGTGGATTAGGACCCTACAACACTCTTCCATATTATGATGAAGAAACAGGTGCTGCTATCCACAAAACCGGTCTCATAAAATCAGGCAATAATTGGTTTTACCTTGATGAAAACGGTCGAAAAGTCAAAGGACTACGAGAGATTAATGGTAAGATCTATTATTTCTCTGATGGACCAGAATCAAGATATGGGCATTATTATGATCAAGTCCGTGGCTTATTAGTTAACCCTTACAATGAAAATTACTATAATAGCACTTCAAAAGCTGAACCTACATACTTCTTTGATGCTGAGACAGGTGCTGCTTTAACTAACCAATTCTTTAACTGGGGGGGAGATTGGTACTACTTTGGTCCTGACGGAAAAGCGCTTATTTTCGATCAGGTTATAAACGGACAACATCTCTACTTCAGAAATAATGGTAAACAAGTCAAAGGACAATTTATCTCAGATTATAAAGGAACTCGCTATTATGATGAAAATTCTGGCGAGCTAGTTACTAATCAAACACGTACTATTAATGGTGCAACCTATCAGTTTGATGAAAACGGACGTCCTACTCAACTGTGAGATTTATCTTATTATAGTAAGTATGTTTGTCTAAATGTTCTTTAAAAAACACAAAAGGAAGTCGACCAACTGTCAACTTCCTTTTTCAGATCATCAATCACAATCATACAAATAGAACCCAAATATGAACAATTCTTAAACAATTACGATTATCTTGTAAAAAAACTTGTTTGTCATAAAAAAAGTATTATAATAAAGATAGGTGAACATGTAAGCGTTTTACTAAAAACGTTGAAAGTGTACTACAGGGGATTAGGATTAGGAACTTGGCTTTAGACTTCTAACGTCAAAATAATTTTTTATGCATGAAAACTGGTCCTTAGGCACTTTGGCATGATAATCTAAGGCTCTTTTCATACACACATCTGTCTATAATATAAAACTAGAGCTTTAGAGAGAATGCTTCAAACTAACAGCTCTAGTTTTTTGTATTTGAAGACATGTGCATAGGCTGGATTCAATAATAAAACGAAAGGAGAGAAATAAAAGTATTAGGATAAATAAGTAAGATCACCTGTTTCTAGATATAAATTATACAGCATAAGCATATTCTCCTTGCACACATTTGACGTGCTCGCCTATAAAATCTTCTTATGGCCATGCCCTGAGAGATTTAGATATGGGGCTCAGTCGTTTTAATAGATTTGCTCACTTTTAACACTCTTCTGACGGCCTAGCTCCTTTATGTTACACACCTAAACATCGGTGTTCATTTTTGAAGGGAGTCTATTATGAATACTGAAATGAATTATCATTGGCAAATGTCCAAGAAACACGTCGTAGCACTTTCCTGCGCAACTGCTCTAGCTACTTTTACTTTAGTCGCACGCCCTACATTTGCGGATGAAGTAAAAATACCTGAAGCGACAGGCCAACCAACTGAGATTCTTGCACCTGCACAAGAAACTGTAGTAACTAATGTTGAGGTCAAAGCACCTACTACAAATCCTATTTCAACTAATACTGAGCTACCTACTAGTACAAGTACGGTTCTTAGTGAAGCTCCTAGCAGTGAAGTCGCATCATCTGAATTAGCAAGCGAATCACCAGTAGAAATCACTTCTGAACAAGGTAATAGCAATCAAGATAATGAGGCCAATAAAGCTATACCTATCAAAACCGCAACTTCAGAAGCCTCTGCCACAAAGACTTCGGCAGAAAAAGTCAATGAACCTATTACTGTCGAAGAAACAAAAACACCTACAAAAAACAGTGAACAACCTGCCCCAATCGAAGACAATGAAAAGCCAGTCTCACCTTCTGTAACACTTGAAAATGCACCTCATATTTCTGGTGGACATTATTATAGTGATGATAATGGTAACTGGTATTACAAGGATGCAAATGGCAAAAATCTTGTTGGGCTGAACTATGTGGATAATGTTCCTGTTTACTTTAGCCAAGACGGTATTCAGATCAAAGGTGGTTTTGCAGAGGATGGTCGATACTATGACAAAGATTCTGGTGCTCTTGTAACCAAGGCCTTTAAAGAACTCTTAACTTATATTGGTCGTGATGATATCAACAATCAAAACATCTATACTACTGATTGGTACTACCTCGATGCCGATGGAAGACCTCTTAAAGGTCCTCAAAATCTTGGTGGAACAAACATGTACTTCTTCCCTAACGGAGCACAAGTTAAGGGACGTTTCGCACCTGACGGACATTACTATGATAAGGACTCTGGTGCGCTTGTAACTAACAGCTTTGTCCATGTCTACAACTGGAATTTCCAAAATCAAGACGGAAATCGTGTGAATCACTTTGTCATCACCATTCCTAATAATTCAGTCGTTGGACCTAACGGTGAAAACCAATTTTTGGATATGAGTCATTACCCACTTTCTAGCAATGATTTGAATCGCGAAGATTTCTACTATTACGTAGATGACAAGGGGGATAAACTGACAGGACCTCAAACCCTAAACGGCATCCATGTCTACTTCGACCAAAATGGTAGACAACTTAGAGGTGAGTTTGAATTTGACGAAGATGGTACTGTTCATTACTACGATGCGAAAAACGGTGCACGCGCTGAAAATACCATTGTTAGAACAAACACTGGTGCTTTCAAATTCGATGCAAACGGTAATGGACATTTGATGAAACCTGGCGAAGAAATAGATACCCCCGTTACTCCTACACCTACTGTCTCCCTAGACAAGGCACCGCGTGTTTTTGGAGGTTACTATTATAGTGATAACGAGGGCAACTGGTACTACAAGGATGCAAACGGTAAAAACCTCATCGGTCTCAACTTCGTTGACAACATTCCAGTCTACTTTGACAAGGATGGCAAACAAGTCAAAGGACGTTTTGCAGAGGATGGTCGCTATTACGATAAAAACTCTGGTGCACTTGCAACAAAACGCTATCTTGAAACTGAAGATGGCAACTGGGTTTACGTCAATGATAAAGGTGATAAACTCAAGGGAGAACAAACTATCGATGGTGTTAAAGTCTACTTTGATGATTTCACTGGTACACAAGTCAAGGGACATTTTGCACCAAATGGTAAATACTATGACAAAGATTCTGGTGCTCTCGTAACAAATGCTTTTAAAGAAATCTTGACTTATATTGGTCGTGATGATATCAACAATCAAAATGTCTATACTACTGCTTGGTACTATCTCGATGCTGATGGTAAGCCATTAACAGGACCTCAAACCTTTGGAAATAGTCGCTTTTACTTCCTTCCTAATGGGGCACAAGTCAAGGGACGCTTCGCCCCTGATGGACACTATTATGATAAAGACTCTGGTGCTCTCGTCACTAATAGCTTTGTCCACGTCTACAATTGGAATTACCGAAATCTCGATGGTGACCGCATCTTCCACTTCACTATTACCATTCCTGGAAATGATATCGTAGGTCAGGATGGACAGTACCCAAGAGAAAGCAAAGATTTAGATCGTGAAGATTTCTACTACTATGTTGATGCTAAAGGGGATAAACTGACAGGACCTCAAACCTTAAACGGCATCCATGTTTACTTCGACCAAAACGGTAAACAACTTAGAGGTGAATTCAAATTTGACGATGACGGCACTGTCCACTATTACGATGCTAATAATGGGGCACGCGCTGAAAATACCATTGTTAGAACAAACACTGGTGCCTTCAAATTCGATGCTGACGGTAATGGACATTTGATGGGACCTGGTGAAGTTTAGGAATATAATTCAAATAACAACTATTGATATCGCATGATTACTCTCATTTAGGAATCGTTAAAAAGGAAGTCGACCAACTGTCAACTTCCTTTTTCATACCACAAATAAATATTCTCCCAATTTAAATTTTTGAGTTTATAGTACAATTCTATATTGTCAATTGGTACTTTTGCAACACTTTTATCATTATGTTTAACTCCACAGTCTAACTCTATATTTAAAATTGAATTTGCTTTAATATTAAAAAAGTTCTGAATTTCATTCTTGTCTTGTTGAAAATCAACAATTTCTGTAATAACGTATTCGGAAATAATACCATTACTCTTAAGACTATCAAATTTATCTAACAGAATTCTCTCCATTATACTGCCAATAGAGTTTTTCAGTATTGACAATATTCTTTTATCGAGTAGTCCACTTTTTCAAATGTTTCATTTATTGAGTTGATCATATTAGAGTCCTCATGTTCTATTTAAATAAAAAATAGTCTGTCTATAAAAGAATATTACAAAAATTGAATATAAAAAAATATTAATCATAAAAATAACTATATTTGATATTTGACAATCAATAAATTTATATATCTGATTTATGATAATGGGTAATATAATTAATACTAACTGATAACCATAATACTTAACCTTATTATAATTATTGATACCTACCACTTTTTTAAAAACTATTACTACACCAAAACTAACTGATAGAACTACAAATATAAACAAATCTTCTAAACTATCGAAATTAATATCCGAATTCATTACTATTAGTAGAAATAAGTATAGTAGTGATGATACAAATATTTTTAGAATTAGATAGAAATATTTAGTTAATACGAGTTTTTTTGTATTTATTGGTACTAACCTTTCAAAAACTCTGATTTTTTCGGTCAATTCTTTATTACTATAGATCCCTAGTATTTGAAGAAAATTCAAAACTAAAAATAATTGTGGAGTATGTTGTATAAAACTTATGATATAAGCGATAATAACAAAAATGATTACATTTGTAATGTTCCTAAATTCAGCAAGAAATTCATTATAAACTATAGATTTCATTAGTCGGTTACCTCAATTTTTGTCGAAAGCCATAAAGTGATATGAAGTATGAAATAATATAAATACTAAATGCTATTGCAACCAACATAGAAACTAAGAATCTTGAATCATAAATATCAAAGTAATTAGCCAAATTATATTTATTACTCATATATTCCATGAATAATCTTACTAGTAGAAGTGTTATGATAAATGATGATACACTTATATTTTTTATATTTTGGTTTCCAAATATAAAAGAACCTGACATTACAAATGATGCAAATAAAATCGAGACAGATACACCAAGAAAAATTACATTCAATTGTGCTTCCTGGATATAAAAACTATTAAATAAACCCCTAAAAATTAAAATTGATCCAATATATAGAACACACGCAATTGTAACAAAAAAATATTCTATGTATCTTGCCAAAACAATTTTGTATATTTTAATTGGTAAGAACTGCTCTAATCTATAAAAATCTTCATCGGTATAATTCAAGATATTCATAAAATAAGTAAGCGGCGCAACTAGTATAATTAAGAACAAAATAATTGGCAGAAAGTCATCTAACTTAAACATGCTTAGAATTACAAGCAAGATAAGTAATACAACAAAAGTTATTCCACTAAACACATTGGAGTTCATTAGATCCTTTTTAATTAAATATCTCATTTCTCCATCACCACACCTTTTGAATAAATGCTCATTATTTTTTCTAAATCCAAGGAATCAACTACAATATTATCCAGATTCAGAATTCTATCTCTAGGCATTATAACCTCATATCCTTGAGCTGTTTTTTCATATGCAATTACATTATCTAGGTTTAAGTTTTTAAAATTACTTTCTAGACATCTAACTAAAACATTGTCATGTAATAATTTTGTACTATCTTCAACAAACTGAACTTTTCCTTGTCTAATATAGATGATAATATCAGCTATTTGTTCAATATCTGTAGTTATATGGCTTGAAAAAATAACAGTTTTATTTTCGTCTAAAACAAATTCTTGAAATATGCCTAATATATCTTTCCTTCTAACTGGGTCAAGAGTAGTTGTTGGCTCATCAAAAATTAAAAGTTGTGGATTATAGGACAAAGATAGAGCAATCGATAAAATCTTTTGCATTCCAGAAGAACACTCAGAAATTTTTTTTGTCTTTGAAATTCCAAATTTTTCCAAAATGAAATTAAAATAATCCGAATCCCAGTTTTTATATAATCCTTTATAAATTTTTTCAACTTGAAAGATTTTCAAATTTTTATTGAGATAAGTTTCCGAGAAACTAACACCTATTTTAGCTTTTAAATTAGTATCGTTTATGTCAAAATTTCTTCCAAAGATTTTAATTTCTCCAGATTCAATTTTTTGTAAACCTAATATTGAGTTTATTATAGTAGTTTTACCTGCACCGTTTTCACCAATAAGTCCTACTATACATCCTCTAGGAATCGAAAAAGAAACATTACTAACTTTAAATTTGGAATTCTTGTAGTTTACATTTAAATTATTCACCTCTAAAATTGTATTCTTATCTAAATTCATTTTATCTTTCTCCATTATCATCTAACTTCAATAAAACAATTTCTTTAATTTCTTTGGAATCAATTCCAACCTCAATACCAAATTTAATAACCTCATCAATTTTTTTTTCAAGTTGCTTCCGTATACTATCTTCAATAAAATCTGAACTCAATTTAGAAACCATACTCCCCTTACCAACAACAGAGTTAATTAGATGTTGTGATTGAAGTAATTCGTATGCTTTTTTTACTGTAATAATACTTACACCAAGGTCTTTTGCAAGAACTCTAATTGCTGGTAAAGAAGCACCTGGGGGAAGCTCCCCACTTAATATTTTATTACTAATTTGCTTAAATATCTGCTCATAAATTGGCACTTTGGAATGATATGAAATTAATATTTCTAACACTTCTCCTCCTAAAAAAAATTATTTACCATAATATCACAGCAAAAATGCACCCCAACCAAGATGATAAATAATTTAACTCTACAATGTACTTAAGAATAATAAAATATACAATAAGTTTTTAATATGAAAATAATTTCGACTTATTTTTTACATCCCAGCCACAAAATCTATTACAAGATAAAACGTAGTGACTGCAGAAACCGTAGGTAAACAAATTTTAAGTGTTGCAGAAACAACAGGTGATACTGCCTGAGGTTTAACTAATCCATCATCAGAACCACTAAGTTCAGCTAAACGTTCAAGTTCTACAAAATCAATTTTAGTATTTTTTCAATGATAAGTCTGTCTCCTTTATTTTTTTATTCTTCTAAATACATTGTACTTATCGTATATACACATTATACTTTATCCACAAATGATTTGCAAGCGTTTTCAAAATTTAAATAATTTACTTTAAATTTGGAGTTTAATTATCTCATTATTATAAGACACAATTTTATTTTTTTACTCTATCAAGAGTTTTTCTTTATATTTCTGATAAAAACTTTAATTTCCGTTACAACATGAATAGAGCGCTTTCTTTTAATTATGAGAGCAACAAAATTATGAGGATTTGGAGATAAGAAAAGGAAGTCGACCAACCGTCAACTTCCTTTTTCATACCACAAATAAATTTTCATCCGTTTTAAGAAAACTTTAGGCTTTGCTTTATATACTATAACCATCCTAAAACTTTTCTTTTTCATAATCTTCTAAATCCAGGGCCTAGGTCCTGGATTTTTTTGTGTGGTCAAGAAACAAACGATGTCATAGGTTTTTAGCTATTGCTTTTCTTATTTTGCCTGATTAATCATATCTAGGAAATAAGCATGAACCCTTTCGTCACCCGTTAATTCTGGATGAAAGGAGGTCACTAGCATCTGCTTCTCTCTAGCTGCCACGATAGCCCCATTGACTTGTGCTAGAATCTCCACTTCTGGTCCAACAGCTTCAATAATTGGCCCACGAATAAAGACCATTGGGATTTCCCCTATTCCCTCAAATTCTGCATCTGTAACAAAGCTGCCCAATTGGCGACCATAGGCATTTCTGGCTACATTGATGTCCATACTTGCCAAATGTTTTGTTTGGTCCCCTACTATGGTTTTGGCTAACAAAATCAGACCTGCACAGGTTCCAAATACAGGTAGTCCAGCATCAATTTTCGCCTTGATCGGTTCAAACAAGTCTAAATCATGCAAGAGTTTCCCCATGACTGTCGACTCTCCCCCTGGTAGAATGAGCCCGTCCAAATCAGCGTGAGCTTCCCAATCCTGTCGATTTCTGATTTGAACCGTTTCAACCCCAAGTGCTTTCAAGACCTGCTCATGTTCTGCAAAAGCACCTTGCAAAGCCAGTATTCCAATTTTTGTCATCTATTTTCCTCGCTCTGCCATTAAGATGTCAATTTCATCCTTGTTGATACCAACCATGGCTTCACCCAAATCTTCTGACACTTGCGCCAAAATATCGGGACGATTATAGTTAGTCACTGCCTTGACGATGGCTTCCGCACGTTTTTTCGGATCTCCTGACTTGAAAATCCCTGAACCAACAAAGACACCTTCAGCACCCAACTGCATCATAAGCGCAGCATCCGCTGGCGTCGCTACACCACCTGCCGCAAAATTGACAACAGGCAACTTGCCATGTTCGTGGACATAACGGACCAAATCAATTGGCACCTGCAAGTCTTTAGCAGTAATATAGAGTTCATCTTCTCTAAGATTTTGAATACGGCGAATTTCTTGATTCATGAGTCGCAAGTGGTGAACAGCCTGAACAATATCACCAGTCCCAGGTTCACCCTTGGTACGAATCATTGATGCCCCTTCAGAGATACGGCGAAGAGCCTCACCGAGGTCCTTGGCTCCACAGACGAAAGGCACATCAAATTTGGTTTTGTCCACATGAATAAGATCATCGGCTGGTGTCAATACCTCGCTCTCGTCGATATAATCAATCTCAATTGCCTGCAAAATCTGTGCTTCCACGAAATGACCAATACGCACCTTAGCCATCACTGGAATACTAACAGCGTCCTGAATTTCCTTAATCATCTTAGGATCACTCATACGTGACACACCACCCACTGCACGGATATCGGCCGGAATGCGTTCCAAGGCCATAACCGCAGCGGCTCCTGCCGCCTCAGCGATACGTGCTTGCTCAGGATTTTGAACGTCCATGATGACGCCCCCCTTAAGCATCTGTGCCAAATTTTTATTTAAGTCGTAACGATTTGTCATTGCAATTACCTCTCATGTTTTTATGCCCTCTATTTTACACAGGATGATTTTTGAAAAAAAGACTCTATTTCCCAAACTGTATGGGGACAATTGCCCTTTCAATCATATCTATAGACGAAAAAATAAATAAATTAGGAAAACTCTTTTATAGGCTATAACTATCACAACTATAAGCATCTTTTTATAAGAGTATGGCATTTTTGTATCCGTTTTCTATTGAAGTTATTAGAAAATAAGATTAAAATATAATCGTAAATTAATTTTTGGTGTTCATGATGTTTTATATGTCACAGCATGAATTTACCAAGTCACCATATAAGGGGGAAAATTATGGAAAACAAAGTTCGTTTCAAACTTCATAAAGTTAAGAAACATTGGATCACAATCGCTGCCTCAAGTTTGGCTATCGGGGCTTCACTAATTGGACTAGGACAGGTCGGAGCTGATGAAGTCAAACCAGAAACGACTGCTGTTAACAGTCCTGAAAATGTCGTCTCTGACAGCAATCTTGAGACAAGTGCCAGCCTCATTACAAGAACCGAAGTGGCTCCAGCAAGCACTACTGTTGAGAAAGCTTCTAGTGAAGCAGTATCTTCTGACACTGCATCTACTAATGCGACTAGTCAGCCTACAGAAGCAACTGCTACACAGCCTGCCAACGAGACTGATAAAAAGGTTGAAACCGCTCAATCTAGTGAAACAACTATTGCTGATAGAAGTGCTGAACCTGTCACCGACAAGCAAAATACAAATGAAAATAAGTCAGAGATTACTGAGGTTAGTGAGCATCCATTATCAGGACAAGAAATCTCTATCACTCAAGGAAAATTCACATCCGACGATCAAGGCAATTGGTACTACACCAAGGATGGAAAAAATCTCACTGGATGGAATAATGTAGAAGATCGCGAATACTATTTCCAAGAAGATGGAAAACAGGTCAAAGGCCAATTTGTTGAGGTAAATGGAAAGAACTATTATTTAGATGACCATACTGGTATGCTCTTAGTCAATTGCTACCTCGATAAAGATGGAAAACATTATCAAATAGATGAGAATGGAGTTGTGACAGAGAGAACTAAACTGCCTACAAACATTACTGGTGGACATTTTGAAGCCAATGATAAGGGGGAATGGTCTTATATCACTTCACAAGGTGAAAAATTGACTGGTTTCCAATATGTGGACGGTGTTGAACTCTATTTTGACAAAGATGGGAAACAACTCAAAGGTCAAGAAATCACAGTTGATGGAAAAACATATTACTTAGATCATAACACCGGTGCCCTTCTCAAAAATTCTTACCGCAATTGGTCTGAAAAACAGATTATCCCACGGTATAAAACAAACTACATTTACCATACTAGTTACTTCAACCGAGATGGCATACGTGCCACAGGTCTCGTTAAAACAGCAGCTGGTTTCATTCACTATTTTGATGAAAATGGTGAATTGCTTAAGAATGTAGCGGTTAATGTAGGAGACACAACCTATGTCTTTGGTGAGGGAGGACGACTAGCTCGAAACTCCTTTATTTGGGATAAGGTAGATTTCACCTTCCCTGAAAATGTTAATTTTTATT
>OHAI01001629.1_pt1 | contig 17250 bp, 10 predicted proteins | sample 1577091 | NCBI WGS metagenome assembly OHAI01 (sample SAMEA3541548, study PRJEB24748) | human gut metagenome | biome: human gut; feature: human-associated habitat; material: faeces | place: China | collected 2012
GAAAATGAGTGGTTTTCAAGTTGTTCAATAAAGCCCGGAGCAACTTCAGGATTAAGACTTTCGATATCGTGCTCTTCGACCTTCCCGGAACGCTCCGCAGCGAGGGGGTGGTTCATACCGTTGCCGCGATGGACTATATCTTTGTCCCGCTCAAGGCGGACAATATCGTCATGCAGAGTTCCCTGCAGTTTACCAAGGTGCTGGAAGAGGAGCTGATCGCCAAGGGGAACTGCAACTTGAAAGGAATCCGGCTGTTCTGGAACATGGTGGATAGAAGGGGACGGAAGAATTTGTATGATGCCTGGAACCGGGTCATCCACAGGATGGGGCTGCGGCTGCTGTCCTCACACATTCCGAACACCCTCCGCTACAACAAGGAGGCGGACCCTGTCTGTAAGGGTGTCTTTCGTTCCACGCTGTTTCCACCCGATCCCCGTCAGGAGAAAGACTCCGGCCTTCCTGAACTGGTGGAGGAGATATGCCATGCCATCGGTCTGGAGGAATCCGATACCGAGCGGTAGCGGATGATAGGATACAGACACCTTGAATAAGGGCTTTTAGCCTAAGATAAAGTAAGATAATTGCATGATAATAAGTTTTTTACAGATGTGACTTCTCCTATAAAAGCATTACCTTAGTAGTGTAATGTGCGCCAAGAGGTCACACAAGTAATTGTTCAGCATCGTGTCTGAACCTATTGTTCCATCAATAGTAGCCTGAAGAGGCGTACGTGACTGGCAACGGTCGGGTGCGAAGCCCTCTTGACAACGACGTTCCAACCTAAGCATCATAGGCGAAGAATGTCAAAGCTGACTGATATGAGTAACCTAAGTGAATCGCCGTACCATCGTGACTATGAATTAGCTCACGGATATTTATGGGCCATTCCAAAAGGCAAGCAGTCAGGATAGTACGCTGTTACATCGTGCTACACGGATGTCGCACTGCTGGTGGATAGGCGGAGTCTAAGTCGGTCGTCAGTTATTTGTGCGAAACTTGGTAAGCCCGTATCTCTCCCGTCAGCCAATAACCGATGGGTGGCCAATTGTAAGAGCGGCCGAATGAGGTGCGGGTAAAGGATTGTGGAGAAAGCGAATGCCATGGTGTAATGCCCTGGATAAAGGTTTCAACGTCACCCTACGCGAAAGCGGGCAGACTTCCACAGGGTAATTCTTTGTGAAACGAATTGTAGAACTTCAAGTATAAAGAAACAGCAAAGGAACAAGGCGCAAGCCGAGTGTGCATCTTCAGCCGGACGCAAAACCGTGTGGAAAGGAATAGACTTCGCACGATGCGAACGTAAGGTATCAATCGTTCACTGACTGCTATGTTCGGTATTAATGCAGACTGAATCCTTAATCATTTATCCAAACTCTTGAAATATCAAAGCCTGATTTAAGTGCAGATAACTGATAGAGTTTGGATAAATGGAAAGTTTGAATAAAATACATTATTATCAATTTCTACAGATATTTTTCCTTGCGCTCACACCCCACTGCATATTTGAGAAAACAGAATGATTTAACATACTATTTTTCATATCCAATCTTTTTTAATACTCCCCATGATAATACTCACTATAAAAAGTCCAATCGAATAATTTTACGCGGTGATAAATGAAATTAATAGAAAGCGATTACCTTTGAAGAAAAAGTCTGTAATTTGGTCAAGAGAAAAGTACAATAGGTCAAAACATGGATATTATAATTCGCTTTATTTGCACTACCATTTTAAATCTAATTGTATTAATCCTTATTATAAACTTTAATATCTGCACTATGAAGAGAAAAGTACTATTAAGCACATTGTTTCTAATACTACATTTCACTGTAGCATTAGCACAGCAAGTAACTATTTCAGGGCAAGTGTTGGATGAGAAGAGTGAACCTCTTATCGGTGCCACGATAAATATCGAAGGTACCACCAATGCAGTAATCACCGATTTAGAAGGAAAGTTCACGATAAAAGTACTTCCTTCTGAAAAACTGGTCATCAGTTATCTGGGATATAAGCCCAAAACTATCACTATCGGAAAGAACCGAAGATTTGATATCATTCTAGACCCTTCAGTCACAGAGATGGATGAGGTGGTTGTTGTAGGCTATGGTAGCCAGCGAAAAAGTGATATTGCAACCGCCGTTGCTTCTGTGAATATAAAAGATATTGTAAACAGTAGTTCTACGCAGACGTTGCAAGCACTACAAGGCAAAATCAGCGGAGTACAGATTATCCCCACAGACGGTTCATTGTCAAGCGGAATGACTTTCAGAATCAGAGGTGTCAACTCCGTCACAGGAGGAACCCAGCCTCTCTTCGTCATTGATGGTGTACCAATGCCTACTCAACAGATCACCAATGAAGATACCGAAACGGTAAACAATCCTCTGCTGGGACTGAATCCAAATGATATTGAATCCAATTTGAATTATTGGAATCCTCGTCCTATCAAAAAGGATAATCCATATTTGACCGTCCAAAGGAAGCTCTCTCCACAGACTGTGGAGGATTTCGCCAATAGACTGTTCATCTACCAGGTAGGAAAAAACAATCATATCGGCTTTCCATTCCGCAAACCCTCCCAGATGGAAATCCTTAACTTTGAAATGAGGAACTATTTTGCAGAGACCAATACCAATTATAAAGCCTTTGCCACGGGTGGTGACAAGGCACAAAGCTGTTGGATGGCCAATTTTGTTCCTTTTGACAAGGTTACAGACATATATCTCTTTGAATCCGCTATTGACGCAATGAGTTTCTACGAAATAAACCATTATACTAAAGAAACCACATGCGCATTCATAAGCACGGGGGGATATGTCACCAAATCCCAAATAGAGAATATAAGCCGTATATTCCCATCTGATAAGGTAAAGTGGAATTGTTGCTATGACAATGATGCCAGCGGTAATGGTTTTGACATCACCACAGCATATTATCTCAAAGGTGAGGAATGTAAAGCTTTTGCAAGGACCAACACTGGAGACACATATAAGACCATCTATTTAAGTTTCCCGGATGGAAACACACAGACCTTCAAAGAAGATGCATTTTCCTCCGGCGAGTATCTTAAACAACATGGTATAGACAATGTAAATATCATCAAACCTTCACGGTACAAAGATTGGAATGAGCTTCTTGTCTATTACAAAAGATTTGATTTGAACCTGGGTCCAGGAATGAAATTCATCCCGGCTATCGAAAAGACCATATCCCAACTGAATCTAAGAGGATATGAACAATTGGCCAATAGTATCAGTTCTTCCACAAAAGAACTGGTGGATTCTCTGCTTGAGCAAGCCAATTACTGCATTTCCGCACCTCTTGCCGAGAGCGGCGCTTATACTCTTATGGTAGACTGTAATATCTTCATGGGGCTGGACACGATGGTACCGGTACCAAGCAACTTATATGTTATAGAAAAGTGCACGCAAAAAAAGATATCGGCACATGCCATAAATGAATTTCTTAAAAAAGAATATATAAACATTTTTAGAGACATGAGTTCATCTGATTTCAAAAATTTTCTAGAGAAAGACATCCTAACTTATACAAAGGGTGCTGTAGAAAAGAATTTTGAGAAAGTGATATTGACTTTCGGATGGAGCCTTAAACCTTCAATTCTAAAAAAAAAGAGTTTTGACTTAGAACATGGTATATAGCATAACAATACAGCATGATACCATAATAGTAGCTGTTTCAAGCAGACATGTTGTCACAATTCCTGCCAGGTTTAATGGAATGATTCTCGGGCTTTGGAACTTGATACAGATTTTCGTTGCCTACTGTAATGAGAATCCGAATTGGGTGAGTAATGTCCGGTCACTGTGGGGTGACCGATTCAAATAGGGACAGGTATGGAACGGATGCCTATTCATGCCCCTATTATAGCTGACACATGGACTTTTATACATTCTTGCACTTTTTAAGTGGGTAAAAAAGTACTATTTGTATTTTATACAAAAAATTGTTTGCTTAATGAAATGGAACATACATTGCCAATGATATTTAATACCTATATATAGGTATTAGATGCGTTTTTATACCCAAAAAATGGTATTTTTATAATCTTTTGTAATATCTAATTTTGCATCCTAAAATAGATCTTTTATCGAAGAGAGATACAGTTTCCTTATATTTGAACTGGGGCTTCTGTAAAGTGCGATAAATATGAGGCTGGAACGGAGCTATCAGAAGAATTTTGGAGAAAATCCGTTTTTTAACTTAGTTAGATCTATCAATGAAAATATAAGTATTTATCTGCGTTGTATTAAGATATAGCATATCAGAACTACAACCATCCCGTTTTTTATTTAGATTTGCAGTTTGCTTTTAATCACTCAAGATCCGTATTACTATGTATGGAACTTAAATAAAGTACTAATATATATTGGATTTTCCTAAATATAATGCAGTTGCTATATTGTTAGACAACAGACGGTTGAGGTCTGTGAGATTATGCAACGGCACCAACAAAAACAACATGTATTTTTAATAATTTTAGTTTTGTTACACACAATGGTTTGTTTTAATTTAAAATTTACATATAATTTTGCATTATTAATAAATATGATGTTACTTATGAAAAAAGGTATTTTGGGGTGTAATATTATATACTTGTTTATACTTATTTGCATAGGAATTGCCCTCCCTATCAAATCGCAAAACAATTACAAAGTAAAACTTACAGGCACTGTTTATGAGTACGACCACAACAACAAGCGTTTGCCTTTAGAATTTGCAGCTGTGTCTATTCCTGAAATTGCACTAGGGACAACCTCTGATGAAAATGGTAGATACATACTGGAAAACGTACCTACTGGTAAAATTCGTATGCAAATTCAATATTTGGGCAAAGTCTCCATTGACACCTTAATAAATGTAAATAAGGATTTGGTTCTTAATTTTACAATGAGGAATGAGGATTTTAAGTTGAAAGAAGTTACAGTAACTGCAACCAACAGCCGTTCAGGCAAATCCACATCTTCTCACATTTCCCGCTCTGCTATGGACCATATGCAAGCGACCAGTTTATATGATGTAATGTCATTGATGCCAGGTGGAATTTCACAGAATCAAGATATGAGTTCGGCACAACAGATTAACATCCGTCAAGTTTCCAGTTCCAGTGGTCCGGAAGCTCCGATGAATGCTATGGGCACCGCAATAATTCGTGATGGTGCCCCCATCTCAAATAATGCTAATCTATCTGCGATGAGCCCTACGGTATTAAGTGGTACGGAAACACCCGCTTCATTGGCCGGAGGTGCCTCGCCGGCTGGTGGAACCGATGTTCGTAGTATTTCTACTGAAAATATAGAGTCTATACAAATCGTTCGTGGTATCCCTTCTGTTGAATATGGTGATCTGACCTCAGGAGCAGTAATTATTAATACAAAAGCTGGTCGTGAGCCGCTACGTGTCAAAGCAAAAGCCAATCCCAATATCTATCAGGTGTCTATGGGAACCGGTTTTGAACTTGGAAAAAAGAAAGGCGCTTTAAATGTAAGTGCAGATTATGCTTATAATACGAATAATCCAATATCCAGTTACCAGCACTATCAGCGTGCCACAACAAAGTTGCTCTATTCAAATACTTTCTTTAATAATAAGTTACGTACCAATTCCAGCTTTGATTTTATTTATGGTAAGGATCAACGTGAACGTAATCCTGATGATGAACAAACTAAAACAGCTTCGGAAGGCCGCGATATAGGTTTTACTTTGAATACCAATGGTACATGGAATATAAATAAGGGCTGGTTAAAAACACTACGCTATGTATTGTCAGGTACGTATATGGATAAAGACAGTTATTATGAAACCGTATACAGTTCTGCTACATCTCCTTATTCCATGACCACTACAAACGGTGCGGTACTTAGTAACTTTGCAGGTCAGCATATCTATGATGCCAATGGTAATCAAATTACTAATTTTGGACCGGAAGACATAAATCATTATGCTGTTTATCTACCAAGCAGCTATTTGGGACACTATGAGATCGATAGTCGTGAAGTTAATTTGTTTGCTAAAGTGACGAGTTCTCTATTCAAGGCGAGCGGTCATGTAAACAACCGCATCTTGATTGGTGCGGATTTCCGGAGTGACGGTAACGTTGGTAAAGGAAAAACTTATGACCCAAGTACTCCTCCTTATCGTAGTCAATACGGTCATAATTCATCTTTCCGTCCACGTAACTATAAGGATATTCCTTTCATTAACCAATTTGGTGCATATGTGGAAGATAATTTCAAATGGTCCATAAGCGGTACGCATGATTTGAACATTCAGGCTGGTGTGCGTTATGATCATACCTCAGTAGTAGGAGGCATTTTCTCGCCACGTGTAAATGCATCCATTGATTTGATTCCGAATCTATTAAGTCTTCAGGGAGGTTACGGTATTGCTGCAAAGATGCCTTCTCTTCTCTATTTATATCCAGAAAATGCATATTTTGAATATATCAATATAAATGAGCTTACCAATGAAAATATTCCGGAAAGCCAGCGCTTGTTTATGACTACCACAGAAGTTCGGCAAGTAGATAACTCAGATTTGAAGATTGCCCAAAATCATAAAGCAGAAGTCGGTTTTAATTTACGAGTGGGTAAAACCAATCTGAATGTAATAGCTTATAAGGAGCGTCTGAAGGATGGTTATGTAATGAGCCAAACCTTCAACACCTTCAATACATTTATCTACAATGAATACCAGCGCACAGAAAACGGGATAGAGCTTAGTAGTAGCCTACCGGTATTGTCTACTTATGCAAAACCAACTAATAATTTAAATATAGAAACTAAAGGTTTAGAATTTGATTTGAATATCGGACGTATTGATGCTATCCGTACGGCCTTCCAAATAAATGGCTCATGGATGCGTACTAAGAGTTGGCGTCAGGGTTATAGCTTCTATGACAATAGCGAAGATGCTGCTTCAGCCCGTAAACCGGTGGCCATTTATTCTCAAGAAGGCAATGCAAGTTACAAACAACAATTTGTAACGACTTTACGTGCCACTCACAATATCCCGCGTATCGGTTTTGTTGTTACGATGACAGCACAAGCTATTTGGCAGCAGTCTAATTGGAATACATTTGGAAACGATTCTATACCTGTGGGCTATTTAGCATTGGAAGATGCGTCTGTAAATATGTTTCCCAAGGGGAAATATACCACTACCCAGCAAGTAAAGGATGCAGGATATGGATATATGTTGAATAATGTAAGTCATAATAATGCTATAAAAGAATCATACAGTCCTTATTTTTGTTTTAACTTGAATGTAACTAAAGAAATTAGCAATATGCTACGTGTTTCTTTCTTTGCCAACAATATGTTCAGAAGTTATCCGCGCAGAGAATCCAAACGTAATCCGGGTTCATATATTCAATTGAATAACCGATTTTTCTTTGGGCTGGAATTATCACTCACTTTATAATGTTTAGGAAGTTATGAAAAAATATTTAATATATTTGTTTACATTGGCAAGTACCCTTTTGATAGGATGCGATTCGTTCAGGGACATGTCTGGCACAGCAGAAGTGAATCCTATCACAGTGGATGTATATTTGGATATTACCGTTGAAAATATATCCACACTGAAAGATCTGACTGTAAAGTTCGACAATTACGATGAAGATTTACATTATGTAAAAGAAGTAACTGATAATAGTGTGAAAGTTGACGGAATTATCCCCGGAATTTATTCGGTAACAGTATCCGGTACAGCGATCGATACAGAAAACAATGAATACTACATCAATGGCAATTCTGTAAATGCGGCATTATTTAAGCATGGTAGCGCATTGAATATTGAAGTACAAGGGCTTAAAGTGAGCCCATTAATATTCAAGGAGATTTATTATTGCGGTAGCCGTCCGGAAAAAGGAGGAGTCTATTTCCGAGACCAGTTCTATGAGATATACAATAACTCTGCTGACATTTTGTATTTGGACGGTATTTATTTCGCAAATTTAACTCCGGGTACAGCTACCACTAAATTACCTATTTGGCCGGAAGCGGACGGTAATAATTATGCATATGGAGAACGTGTGTGGAAATTTCCAGGAAATGGAACCGAATATCCGTTAGCGCCAGGTGAATCTTGCATCATTTCTCAATTTGCCGCTAACCATCAGTTGGACATCTATAACCCTCAAAGTCCTATAGACGGCAGTAGTTCTGAGTTTGAGTTTAATATGAATAATCCAAACTTCCCTGACCAGGCAGCTTATGATATGCAACATGTTTTCTACCAAGGAAAAGCAGAGATGGGAAGTATACCACAATATTTGACATCCGTATTCGGAGGTGCTTATGTGATTTTTCGTGTTCCTGAAGGAGAAGCTTGGGATCCGGTCAACGATGAAAATATGAAGACAACAGATCTTAGCAAACCGAACAGCAATGTTTATTATGCAAAAATACCTATTAAATATGTATTGGATGCTGTTGAAGCAGTAAACAATGAGTCAAAGATGAATGCAAAACGTGTCCCCGGTGTACTTGATGCAGGTATTACTTGGGTAGGAGCTACTTATTGCGGTTTAGGTATTGCTCGCAAATTGTCCACAGACGAAGAAGGTAATCCTATTATTCGCGAAGAAACAGGTACATATATATATCAGGATACAAACAACAGTACGGATGACTTTGAACGTGGCGTTGTTCCTGTAATGCGTCGTAATGGAGCAAAAATGCCTTCATGGAATCACACATTGTAATAATTAACTAAAAAGACAGAACAATGAAAAAACAATATATGAACTATATGAAAAGCTGCCTGCTGGTAATGATAGCCTGCCTTGTAAGTATGGTGGGAGCGGCACAGGGCTTCTCTCCCGCCGCTATGGAACAATTGAAAACAAGACGACTATGGTCTCATTCACAGAATGCTGCCGGTATGCCATTCGATGATATTCAGAATTATTCGAATGTTATATTGGGATATGACTTACAGGACGGAAACTATTGCCGTCCGCAAGAGGGGCAGAAAGAGGCTATCGTAGGTGTATCCAGTGAAGGCTTTATCAATCTGAAAAATGCATATGTGTGGGGAGCATTTAATTTTGCACAAAAAAATCTGACAGATGCCGGATATAACGCCTCCATTGCCGATCCATTCAGGGGAATGCCTTACTATGTCGCAGACCAGCACTTAAGCAAATGGAGAAATCAATATTACGATCTGAAGTTTCGTGCAGCTACTCCTTTACTTGGTAATCATTGGGCATTGGGGTTGGAAGGTAATTATGTAGCTACATTAGCTGCCAAACAGCGCGACCCGCGTGTGGATACCCGTTTTTATACGCTGGGACTGACGCCGGGGATTACTTACAAGTTGAATAATTCACACAAGTTTGGTGCAAGTTTCAAGTATAGTTCTATCAAGGAAGACTCAAGAATGAGTAATGTCAACTCTTATGTGGATCAGGACTATTATATATTATACGGTTTGGGAACAGCCATAAAAGGAATAGGCAGCGGTGTAACCAGCAATTATATTGGAGACCATTTCGGTGGAGCTCTCCAGTACAACTTCAGTATGCCCTCTTTCAATTTACTGCTTGAGGGCAGTTACGATGTAAAAGCGGAAACTGTTCAGCAGAGCTATACGACTCCTAAAAAAATAGCCGGTGTAAAAGATAAAACTGCTCATGTTTCTTTAACGATGATTCAGGAAGGAAAGGACTATACCAATTATATGAGAACCACATATACAAATCGTAACATCGATGGTATTCAGTATATTTCTCAACGCGATAACTCTGAATCACAAAGTGGCTGGGTGGAATTATATAATAACATCCGTTCTACGTACAAGGCACAAACCGCTTCTCTTAATTATGCATTAAGCAGAAACCGCGGGAATGAATATAGTTGGAAAGCAGAATTAAATGTGAATTATACCAAGCAAGACGATGAATATTTAATGCCTAATTCTGTACAGAATGCAGAAAATTTATCTTTAGGCTTAGGTGGCAAAAAAAATTTTGTTTTAGGCAATAGTTTGAATCGCAGGCTTTTAATAGATGTTCATGTTGCGTATAACAATAATCTGGGAGGTGAATATGTATATGGTGGCAGCCATGCAGACTATCCAACTGTAACCGAATTACAACAAGGGCTGACTAATTATTATACCTGTGATTACTATCGTATTGGCGGGTCGATAACGTATTCGCAACAAGTCAGAGAAAACAGACGTATGAACTTATTTGCAAAAGTTGTATTCGATCGTGTAAATACCTCTGACTATGATTATGATGGGCGTACTCATTTATCGATAAGTTTAGGATGTAATTTTTAATGCTACATAACGAAATCTATATTACAAAACATGCGTAAATTAATAACTGGAAGTTTGATGCTCTGCAGCATATTATCTCTGCGGGCACAGACATTTGTTAAACCGGCTGTGAAAGTAAAGGACACCTCTTTTGCTGTAATTACAGATAAAGGGACATTTCAGGCTTGTGAAGCCGAGCTTAAAGCCTATCAGGAGATTCTAGGAATGGAAGGGTTGCCTACGTTCATCGTATACAATGAATGGAATAAACCGGAAGATGTAAAGAAAGTTATTGTTAAGCTCTACAAAAAGGATAAATTGGAAGGAGTGGTATTTGTCGGTGATATCCCTATTCCAATGCTCCGCAAAGCCCAGCATATGACTTCCGCTTTTAAAATGGATGAGAAAAACAATGACTGGAGAGATTCTTCAGTGCCCAGCGACCGTTTCTACGATGATTTCGACCTACAATTCGATTTTTTGAAACAGGACAGTGTCGAAAATAATTTCTTCTATTATAATTTGGCTATAAAATCTCCACAGCAAATTCGGTGTGACATATATTCTGCACGTGTCAAAGCTGTTGATAACGGCGAAGAACCGCATGCGCAAATCAGCCGCTATTTTAAAAAAGTGGTGGCTGAGCACCAGATAAACAATAAATTAGACCAATTCTTCTCCTATACAGGTGATGGCTCTTACTCTAACTCATTGACTGCATGGACACCGGAAACCTTTACTATTCGCGAACAAATGCCGGGCGTATTCGATAAAGAGGGACGGGCCCGTTTCATCCGTTATAATTTCAGCGATTATCCCAAGGACGATGTCATTAATATGCTGAAACGCACAGATCTGGACTTGTCTATTTTTCATGAGCATGGTATGCCCGAACGTCAATATCTTTCCGGTAGTCCCGCTACTAATAGGTGGAATGCTCATGTAGATGCAATGAAGTACTATTATCGTGGTTTAGCGCGTAGAAAGCAAAACAACAAAAAGTCTTTCGACGAAATGCTGGATATGATGAAAAACACATACGGTTTGGACACTACTTGGATTGCAGGCTATGATGATCCCAAAGTAATTGCAGAAGATTCTTTACTAGACCTGCGCACCGGTATTATCCTGTCGGAAGTTACAGAGTTTAAGCCTAATAGCCGTATGGTAATTTTCGATGCATGCTATAATGGTGATTTCCGAGAAAAAGATTACATTGCCGGACGTTATATCATGTCGGAAGGAAAATGCGTAACTACTTTTGCCAATTCAGTCAATGTACTGCAAGATAAAATGGCAAACGAGATGCTCGGCCTGTTAGGTATGGGAGCACGAGTGGGGCAATGGGCTAAATTGACGAATATTCTCGAATCGCACATTACCGGTGACCCTACTCTACGTTTTCAATCTATCAATGAGGTAGATGCCAATGCTTTGTTCAAAGAACCATATAGCGAGTCCCGCATGTTGGAGTTATTACAGTCGCCCTATGCCGACATACAGAATTTTGCTTTGCACAACCTTTATCGCAATGACTATCCGGGTATTTCTGATTTATTAAGAAAAACTTTTGAAACTTCCTCGTTCATGATGGTACGTTTCACCTGCTTGGCATTGCTTGAGAAGATTAGTGACAAAAACTTCCGGGAAGTCTTACACTTGGCCATTACGGATTCCTATGAATTTATTCGTCGCACCTCTGTTCGTATGATGCAACATGTGGGACTGAACGAGTATGTTTATCCGCAAATCAAAGCCTATGTAGAAGACAACCTATCCGAGCGTGTGGCATTTAATGTGAGTTTGGGGCTTCAAGTCTTTGATCAGGCAGCCGTACAGGCGGCAATTGATAAAGTAATGGCTGAGACCTATGTGTTGCAAGACAAGGAGGAGATGCGTAAGGTTTTGGAGAATGCCAATAATAGTCGTAGCATGCAAAAAGAGTTATTAAGCAAAGAAACTTCCGAACGTTGGCGCATCCTTTATTGCAATTCTCTGAAAAATCATATGGCACATGCCTGTGTAGACGGCCTCTTGGCTTTACTTACCGACTCCAGTGAAAGTGAAAAGCTAAAAACCTGTTTATTGGAGGCTTTTGCTTGGTTCACTCATTCTTATCGGAAGCCTGACATCCTTCGGGTATGCGATCAACTGAGAAAAGATAAGAGCTTATCCGAGAACCTTCGTGAAGAAGCCGACCGTACATATTACAGACTTAAAAATTAATTGGCCATGATTAAAAAAATAATATATCTGGCATTTCTTTTGCCATTGGCAGGAAATGCACAAACAACAGTCATAAAGCCATTGGTCAAACAACCTACCGCTTTTGCTATCATAACAGATAACCAAACTTATGCAAATACCAAAGATGCCATGCATCAGTACAAAACTGCGGTTGAAGATGATGGTTTGGCAACTTATCTGATCAGCGGTGACTGGCAAAATCCAGATCAAGTCAAACAGATAATCATCAAAACATATCAAGAATGCCCTTCATTGGAAGGTCTGGTTTTAATCGGCGATGTGCCTGTCGCATTGGTACGTAATGCGCAACACATGACTACTGCATTCAAAATGAATGAGAAAGCCTTTCCTTGGGATCAGTCTTCCGTACCTACCGACCGCTTTTATGATGATCTGAACTTAAAGTTTGAGTTCATCAGGCAAGACTCAGTAAATCATCAGCATTTCTACTACAAATTGACAGAAGACAGTCCCCAGCGGCTAAATCCTACTTTCTATTCAGCTCGTATCAAGTATCCGGAAAAAAAGGAAGGGGATAAATATGCGGCCATTGCCTCATATCTGAAGAAAGCTGCTGCTGCCAAGGCAGATAAGCATAATCAATTAGATCGGGTATTCTCATTCAATGGTGCTTCTTACAATTCCGATTGCCTGATTGTATGGATGGATGACGAAAAAGCTTATATGGAGAACTTTCCATTAGCTTTTGGTCGTCAAATGGGATTCAAACATTGGAACTTCCGAATGAAACACCCTATGAAATATAAGTTATTCAGCGAATTGCAACGAAAGGACCTTGACTTATTTATGTTTCATGAACATGGAATGCCAACAGGGCAGCTTATTAATGATGAATTGGCATGCACTGATTTCAATAATCGTTATAAAATGTTGAAGAGTACACTTTATAATGCAGTCATGTCCCATGTTGGAAAACGTGACAAAGACACCTTACGTATTCAGATGCAGGAAAAACGACAAGTGAATGAGGTGTTTTTTAAAGACCTGGACAATCCTAAGTTCTGGGAAGCAGACTCTCTTCACTACGCTGATGAACGTATCGTAACGGAAGATTTAATGAAGAGAAATCTTTCCACTAATCCGAAGATGATAATGTTTGATGCGTGCTACAACGGTTCTTTTCACGAAAACGACTATATAGCAGGACAATATATCTTTAATGACGGTCAGACATTAGTAGCACAAGGAAATACCCGTAACGTATTGCAAGACCGCTGGACTATTGAAATGATTGGTTTGTTGTCCCATGGTGTACGAGCCGGGCAATACAATAAGCTAATCGTATCACTTGAAGGTCATTTGTTTGGTGATCCCACTTTCCGTTTTGCTCCTATCGAAGCCAATACTTTAAGTACCGATATAACAATACACAAAGATGACAAAGCCTATTGGAAGAATTTGTTAAACAGCCCATACGCTGATGTACAAAGTTTGGCCATGCGTATGCTGGCTGACGCCGATACCCAAAAGGAATTATCTCCGTTGCTCCTGAAGAAGTACCGGGAAAGTGGCTTCAATACGGTTCGTATGGAAGCTATCAAGTTGTTGAGCCGTTATCAGGACGACAACTTCATCGAAGCATTACGCGAAGGTTTGAACGATACTTATGAAATGGTAGCTCGCCAAAGTGCCATTTATGCTGGATTTGTAGGTGACGATTCCTTATTGCCCGCTATTGTGGAAGCATTGGTCGAACATAATGAACGCTTACGCGTACAAATGAGTGCCAACAAGGCTTTAAGCCTTTATCCGAAAGAGAAAGTAGAAAAGACAATAGAAGACTTTTATGCAAAAGTTGACCGTTTGAATGAAAACGAAGAGAAAAAACGATTACTAAGAAGCCTGGAAAGAATGTTTGTACAAGAGGCAAAAGTCCATCAGACCTTGATGGATGTAGCTGCACCGGAAGCAAAACGTATCAGTGCAATCCGCAATGTGCGTAACTATACATTCCATTTCCACGTGGATGATTATTTGAATGTAATTCGTGATGCCGGTAATCCACAGGAAGTACGTGTAGTAATGGCCGAAGCATTAGGTTGGTTTACTAATTCTGTACAACGGCCACACATTCTTGAAGAAATAAAGAAGATGCAACAAACAGCCAATCTTCCGGAAGATTTAAAAGCAGAGCTTGAACAGACAATCAAAAGATTAAGTTTATAAATATGAATAAATACATCCTTTTGGCAATTACCGCTTTGTGCTTACAGGATATGCAGGCGCAAACAGTTGTACATCCTAGTATAAAAACAAAGACTACTTTTGCAATTGTAGTCGATCAGAAAAGTTATGATGAAGCGAAAAGTGAAATTGATGCTTATCGTACCAGTATAGAAAAAGAAGGTTTAGGTACTTACTTGCTAATTGATGATTGGAAAAGGCCCGAACCTATTCGTGAGCAACTTGTCAAATTGCATGAGAATGAGAAAACGCCTTTGGAGGGTTGCGTATTTATAGGTGACATCCCTATTCCAATGATTCGTGATGCACATCATCTATCTTCGGCTTTCAAAAGGTCTCCCAAAGCCAATTGGCAGAAATCAAGCGTTCCTTCCGACCGTTATTATGATGACTTCGGATTAAAATTTGATTATATTAAACAAGACAGTTTGATACCTGACTATCATTATATGACATTGCGTGCTGATTCTAAACAGTATATTTCACCGGATATTTATTCGGCCCGTATCCGTCCATTACATTTAGAAGGTGAGAACCGTTATCAGATGCTACGCGATTACTTAAAAAAGGCAGTTGCCGAAAAAGCAAAGCAAAATGCATTTGACCAACTGACTATGGCCCGTGGCCATGGTTACAATTCTGAAGATCCTTTGGCATGGAGCGGTGAGCAAATAGCCTTACGTGAGCAATTGCCGCAAATATTCAAATCGGGTAATACAGTGAAGTTCTATGATTTTAACATGCGCTATCCGATGAAACCATTATACTTGAACGAGATTCAGCGCGAAGGATTAGATGTCATGCTATTCCATCACCACGGTGGCCCCACCATGCAGTATATCAATGGCTATGAAAATGGTTCCGGTATTAATTTGAGTATTGAGAATGCCAAAATATTCTTGCGAAGCAAAGTGCCTTCATACGCCAAGAAACATGGGCGTGAAGCTGCTATCAAAGAATATGCCAAGCAGTATGGGGTGCCTGAAAGTTGGTGTGCGGAAGCTTTCGATGAGGAGAAAATAAAATCGGATTCCATTGTAAACCGTAATATGGATATCTATACTGAAGATATTCGTCTTTTGACTCCTAATGCGCGTTTTATATTGTTCGATGCTTGTTTCAACGGTTCTTTCCATTTGGATGACAACATTGTAGGCTCTTATATATTCAATAAGGGTAAGACCATTGCTACTATGGGATGTACGGTTAACACCATTCAAGATAAATGGCCGGATGAATTTCTCGGCTTGTTAGCTGCCGGTATGCGCATCGGGCAGTTCACTCGTTTTACCTGCTTCTTGGAAAATCATCTGATCGGTGACCCGACTTTTCACTTCACCAATAATGCCGGGCTGGATATGGACATCAACCAAGCTTTAGTTGCGCAGGAAGGAAATGTTACATTCTGGAAAAAACAGCTGAATTCCCCTATGGCTGACATGCAGGCAATGGCGCTCCGTCAATTGTCAATGGCAAATTATAGTGGTCTCGTTGAGTTGCTGAAGAAAAGTTACCACGAATCGAACTATTTCGTTGTGCGGTTGGAAGCATTACGCCTATTAGCTTTGAACTATCCGACAGAGGTTGCCGATGTATTGCAGACAGCCATGAACGACAGTTATGAACTGATCCGTCGTTATGCGGTGGAATACGTTGAAAAGAATTGCAATCCGGAATTGTTGCCGGCATGGATAGAAAGCTATTTATTACGCGGACATGAAAACCGCCATCGTTTCAGAATTTTTAGTGCTATCAACACGTTCGACCATGATATGGCTTTGAATGAATTGAAGAAACAGGCTGCCGATTGGTCTTTCTACGATTCTTCCTATGTGAATGAATTGTTAGAATACCTTCCTCGCCAAAAGAAAGGACTTGAAAGAGATTTTGCACTTATTGACAGTCCGGAAAGTACTACCAAACAGATACAAAGCGAAATAAGTAGGTTCCGAAATAAACCTATTGCTAAAGCTATTGAGCCATTACTGAACATTATAAAAAATGAAAGCCAAGAAGAAGAACTTCGCATATTGGCTGCTGAAACATTAGGCTGGTATAATTTATACTATAATAAAGCAGATATAATCAAAGAACTTAACACATTTAGAACTTCCAATCAAAAGCTAATGAGCGAAGTTACCAAAACAATTAATAGGCTGAAAAGTCAAAATAGGTAGAATCATCCAAACGATGAGATAGACCGGATCCAAAGGGCGGTTCTGCCATTCCTGAGCAGCCTGGTTGACTTTGTTCGTGATGATGGAAATAGCTGATGTGGACAGTTCTATCTCATAGATTTCACGCATCTCCTCTTCTATGTCTGACACGCTCATTCCTTTGGCATATAGGGAGATAACAAGTTTTTCTTTAATATTATCGACACTATACAGGGACATTCAGTAAATGTCTATAGTATAACTCCTCAACCAGTTCCAGACACCAATCATTAAAACAGGGATATTCCTAAAATAATAAAATTTAAGGCAACTAATTCATTGCGAGTTAGTT
>OHAI01001645.1_pt1 | contig 17120 bp, 10 predicted proteins | sample 1577091 | NCBI WGS metagenome assembly OHAI01 (sample SAMEA3541548, study PRJEB24748) | human gut metagenome | biome: human gut; feature: human-associated habitat; material: faeces | place: China | collected 2012
CAAGCCGGCAGATGAGATCTCGGTCGGTGAAGTCCTGCGTGTGCTGGAAGGCAGCCTGGAAGCAGCAGCCTGTCCCGGGATTGAGAATGACGGAACCTGCCATGGCAGTGATGTATGTGTGGCAAAGCTCGTCTGGAAGAGAATCAATGACAGTATTACAAGCGCTGTCGATACCCTGATGCTTGGTCAGCTGATCGAGGAAAGCAGAAGAGTACATGAAGAAAAAATGGAAAGTCAGGGCATGGAAGAAAATGTACCGGACATACTTAAATAAAACAGGAGGACAAGAAAATGGGAAAAATGATTTATCTGGACAATGCAGCAACAACTAAAACAGCACCGGAGGTTGTCCAGGCAATGCTGCCATATTTTTCAGAATATTATGGCAACCCGTCCAGTATTTATGATTTTGCAGGCAAGAGCAAAGAGGCAATCACCAAAGGAAGAGAGCAGATCGCAGAAGTTCTTGGAGCAAAGAAAGAAGAAATTTATTTCACAGCAGGTGGTTCCGAGTCTGATAACTGGGCTCTGAAGGCTACCTTTGAGGCATATAAAGCAAAAGGAAACCACATCATCACAACAAAGATCGAGCATCATGCAATTCTCCATACCTGTGAATATCTGGAGAAACGCGGCGCAAAGATCACATATGTAGATGTAGACGAGGACGGTATTGTAAAACTGGATGAACTTGAGAAAGCAATCACACCGGAAACAATCCTGATTTCTGTAATGTTTGCAAACAACGAGATTGGTTCTATCCAGCCAATCAAGGAAATCGGACGTATCGCAAAAGAGCATGGAGTGCTTTTCCACACAGATGCTGTTCAGGCATTCTGTCAGGTTCCGATCAATGTGGATGAATGCAACATTGATATGTTAAGCTCCAGCGGACATAAGATCAATGGACCAAAAGGAATCGGTTTCCTCTACATTCGTAAGGGCGTAAAAATCCGTTCCTTTGTACATGGCGGTGCACAGGAACGTAAACGTCGTGCAGGTACAGAGAATGTGCCGGGAATCGTTGGATACGGTGTAGCAGCAGCACGTGCAAATGCATCCATGAAAGAACGTACTGACAAAGAAATCGCTATCAGAGATCATCTGATCCACAGAATTGAGACAGAGATTCCTTATGTAAAAGTAAACGGTGACCGTATAAAACGTCTTCCAAATAACGTAAATGTCAGCTTCCAGTTTGTTGAGGGCGAATCTCTCCTGCTGATGCTGGATAATTATGGAATCTGTGCATCCAGCGGATCTGCCTGTACATCAGGTTCTCTTGATCCGTCCCATGTACTTCTTGCAATCGGACTTCCGCACGAGATTGCACATGGTTCTCTGCGTATGACACTCAGCGAAGAGACAACAATGGAAGATGTAGATTTCGTAGTGGACAGATTGAAAGAAATTGTAGCGCACTTAAGAAGCATGTCTCCATTATATGAAGATTTCATGAAAAAACAGAATAAATAACAAAACAGAAGATAATTGTTTGTATTTTTGCAGTTACAACAGAAATAATATTAAAAGAAAGTCAGGATAACAGGAGGAAACACAAATGGCTTACAGTGAAAAAGTAATGGATCATTTTCAGCATCCGCGTAATGTAGGAGAAATAGAGAACGCAAGTGGCGTAGGTACAGTGGGAAATGCAAAATGCGGTGATATCATGAGGATTTTTCTTGATATCGATGATGAAACACATATCATCAAAGACTGCAAATTCAAAACATTCGGATGTGGTGCGGCAGTTGCAACCAGCAGCATGGCAACAGAGATGGTAATGGGAAAAACCATCGAAGAAGCTATGGAAGTTACAAATAAGGCAGTTATGGAAGCCCTGGACGGACTTCCGCCTGTAAAAGTACACTGCTCCCTGCTTGCAGAGGAAGCAATCCATGCGGCTCTGTGGGATTATGCACAGAAGCATCATATTGAGATTAAAGGTCTTAAGAAACCAAAGTCTGATATTCACGAAGGTGAAGAAGCAGAGGAAGAAGAATATTGATTATAGCAAAAAATCTGAATCTGTTTGTAATCTGAAATCGTTATTTATAAAGAAGGGGCGGGTGATACTCATCATCTGCCCTGTGCTTTATATTATGGCATTATATGATACCAGGGACAAAAGATATTTTGTGAAGCAGTTCCCGCAATTTTTATTATATGATGCTGCTATAAATATTTTCTGCAGGAGGTAGAAATGACAGGACTTACAAATGAACAGGTGCAGGAGAGGATTGCAGAAGGAAAAGTTAATGTCAACGAGAACCCGAATACCAGAACCTACAAGCAGATCATTTTGGAAAACACGCTCACATTTTTTAACTTTTTAAATATTGCATTGCTTGTTCTGGTGCTTTTTGTGAGATCTTATAAGAACTCCATGTTTATGGGAATCATTCTGATCAATACAGTGATAGGTATTATTCAGGAAATCAGAGCAAAGAAGACGATTGACAAACTTGCAATCCTTACAGAGAGTAAAACAGTAGTTTTGCGTGAGGGGAAGAAATGGAGTATTTCCACAGAGAAACTTGTTCTGGATGATTTGATCTTTCTGAAAACAGGAGATCAGGTTCCGGCTGACGTAAAGGTACTGGAGGGAACTGTAGAAGTAAACGAGTCTCTACTCACCGGTGAGTCGGACAATCTGTCCAAAAGCCAGGGAGACGAACTTTTTTCAGGAAGCTTTGTGACATCAGGGGAAGCTTGCTGTCAGGTAATCCATGTTGGAAAAGATAATTATGCATCGCAGATCACAAGTGAAGCAAAGGAATTTAAACGTCATAATTCGGAACTTCGCAATTCTCTGAATGCGATTCTGAAGGTGATCAGTATCATTATCGTGCCTCTTGGTGCCATGTTGTTTTACAAGCAATATATGATCGTAGGAGATACACTGAAGGATTCTGTGGTAAATATGGTTGCCGCAGTACTTGGAATGATCCCGGAAGGCCTGGTACTTCTGACAAGTGTGGCACTGACATTGGGTTCTATGGTTCTTGCTACAAAGAAGACACTTGTGCAGGAGCTTTACTGTATTGAAACGCTGGCGAGAGTTGACACGCTCTGTCTGGATAAGACCGGTACGATCACAGAAGGTACCATGAAGGTTGAAGATGTGCAGTTGTATGATACAGCACAGACAACTGTTGTACAACATACAGCAAAATTTGATCCGGAAACAGGGGAGCCTGTTCAGAATGTGTCAGCATTAAAACCGGAGGTTACGGTATCAGCAGAGAAGGAAAACGGACAGATACAGGAAACAGTAAATTTAGAAACGGTATCTCAGGAAGAAAGACAGAAGCTTCAGGAAATTGACCACATTATGGGAAATATGATGTCAGTTCTTCATGATCAGAATGCAACAGCAGATGCGCTGAGAAAGCGCTTTCCTTCAAGAAATGACCTGAAACTGATCCATGCCATTCCTTTCTCCTCAGACAGGAAATACAGTGGTGCTGTTTTTGAAGGAAGAGGAACTTATCTGATGGGAGCTGCACAGTTCCTTTTTCCGGAAGGAAATGAAGAACTTCTGGAACATTGCAGCAGTTACGCACAGGAGGGATACCGTATCCTTGTTCTGGCTCACAGTGAACAGGAGACAAAAGGAACGGAACGCCCGACAGGACTTGAACCGTTGGGACTGTTTCTCATCACTGACGTGATACGTGAGGAAGCACCGGATACTCTGGCTTTTTTTGACAGTCAGGGAGTTGACCTTAAAGTTATCTCAGGAGATGATCCTGTGACTGTCTCTGCGATTGCAAAGAAAGCAGGACTGAAAAATGCCAATCATTATATCGATGCAACAACAATCAAAACTCCGGAAGAAATGCAGCGTGCAGTTGCAGAGTGCAGTGTATTCGGGCGTGTAACACCACAGCAGAAGAAACAGATGGTACAGGCTCTTCAGTCACAGAAGCATACAGTTGCGATGACCGGTGATGGTGTAAATGACGTACTTGCACTCAAGGAAGCAGACTGCAGTATTGCCATGGCAGCAGGAAGCGATGCAGCTAAAAATATTGCAAATGTCGTTCTTCTTGATTCTAATTTCGGGGCAATGCCTCATATTGTAAATCAGGGCCGTCGTGTTGTAAACAATATCAGAAGTGCGGCATCCATGTTTCTGATCAAAACAATTTTTTCGGTTTTACTGTCATTGATCACAATTTTCTTTGGAGATGCATATCCCTTTGAACCAATCCAGATGTCACTGATCAGTGCCTGCGCAGTGGGAATTCCTACATTTCTTCTGACACAGGAAAATAATTACAATAAGATTGACCATACATTCCTGAGGCACGTATTTATGAATGCATTTCCTGCGGCAGTAACCATTACAGGATGTGTATTTACAATCATGCTGGTCTGTCAGGATGTATACCATTCCAACGTCATGCTTAATACAGCCTGTGTTCTGGTTACGGGGTGGAACTATATGTCTGCACTGCGTACAGTTTATTCGCCGCTGAACACATACAGAAAAGTGATCATTTATGGAATGCAGTTTGCATTTTTTATAAGTGCGGTTGTATTGCAGGATTTGCTGACACTGGGTTCTCTGGAATTTGGAATGATCATTCTGGTATTTGTACTGATGACATTCTCTCCAATCCTGATCGAAACTATTACAGAATGGATTAGGAGGATTTATGAGAAGTCACTGGACAGAGAAGATGAAAATAAAGGATTTTTTGCAAGATTTTTGGAAAGAGTCCAGAAGTAAAAAACGAGGACAATCTGTAAAATATGCAGATTGTCCTCGTTTGCATTATGCGGTCTGCGTTATGCAGATTAATGGTTTATTTCTTTTTGCACAGCCAGAAGCATCCAAATGCAGGAATCATAACACCTTTAGCTTCCATCTCATGTCCTGAGATAAGATCAGTGTATATGCCGTCATCTTCGTTGATCCATGCAACCTTATCCTGATCGCTGAAGTTATAGATTCCGATGAATTTCTCCTCTGCATTTTCGCGTACGATTGCAAGGATAGAAGAATCCCAGGTATCGATTGTACGAAGATCAGCTGTTGTGTCAAAAACGCTGTGTGAACTTCTGATATGTTCCAGATGATCCAGTGCGTGGAAAAGTTTTCCCTGTACTGTATCTGCGATATTTCTGTTTGGAGCAAGTGACCAGTTGAATTCTCCTCTGTGAAGATAGCGGGAATCAACTGCCTTATCAGGATCATCTTTATAAGAATAGTCGTTTACCTGACCAATCTCATCTCCGCTGTAGATTACAGGGATACCTGACTGGGAAAGCATAAATGCATGAAGTGTGATGTCATAGCGCACACTTCTGTCAACACCAACTACATTTCCTTCAAAACCATATTTCTCAATGCCGCACAGAGATGCGGTAGTACCGCAAAGTCTTGCATCACCCAGACGCGGGTCATCATTGTAAAGTTCACCGCGGCCAAATGTATCCGGATATTTGCCTGTAAAGAAATCATTCAGGAATTTCTTATGAGAAACCTCATCGATTGAGAAATTCTTCAGGAAATCATAATCCAGTCCCCAGCCAATATCATCGTGGCAACGCAGATAATTCTGGAAGATGTATTCTTTTGGAAGAGATCCCAGAATATCCAGCTGTCTGCGAAGCAGAGATACATCTTTGGTTGCAACTGTGTGCCAGGTGCTTGCCATAGTAGTAACGTTATACAGGATATGGCATTCCGGCTTTTCAAGTGTACCGAAATATGGAACAACTTTTTCAGGAGCCATGACAACCTCTCCGAGAAGAAGGACTCCCGGGCACACGATCTCGCAGATCATACGCATCATACGTACGATTGTGTGAACCTGTGGCAGGTTGCGGCAGTTTGTTCCAAGCTGCTTCCAGATATAAGGAACTGCATCGAGACGTACGATGTCAACACCCTGGTTTGCCAGATATAACATATTGTAGACCATTTCGTTAAACACAACAGGATTTCTGTAGTTTAAATCCCACTGGTATGGATAGAAAGTAGTCATGACATGTTTGTGAAGGTCATCCAGCCATGTAAAGTTGCCCGGTGCGGTAGTTGGGAATACCTGTGGACAGGTCTTCTCATAGAGAGCAGGAACATCGTAGGTATCAAAGAAGAAATAACGGTCCTGGTATTCTTTTTCACCTGCGCGAGCCCGTTTTGCCCACTCATGCTCTTCGGAAGTATGGTTCATAACGAAATCAAGGCAGATGTTGATGCCGCGTTCATGGCATTTGGAGGTAAGCTCTGAAAAGTCCTCCATAGTACCAAGCTCAGGCTGCACTGTGCGGAAGTCAGCTACTGCGTAACCACCGTCACTTTTTCCTTTCGGAGATGCGAGCAGAGGCATCAGATGAAGATAATTGACATTACATTCTTCCACATAATCCAGATGTTCCTCCAGACCTTTTAAAGTATGTGCAAAATTGTTTACATACATCATCATGCCTACAAGGTCATTGCGTTTATACCAGTCCGGATCAGCCTCACGCTTTTTATCAGATGCCTTTAATGCTGAATTTCTGCTGTTATAGAAAGCTTCCATATTAGAAGTAAGATCATGCAGATATGTCATGACATCATCACGATCCTGATATAATTCGCAATATAACCATTTCAGCTCATCATAATGTTTCTGAAAACGTTCATTATATAAAGTAAGATCAACAGGAACGTCCAGTTTAACAGGTTCCACTTTGGAAGTCTCGACCTTAACAGGTTCTACTTTAGAAGTCTCGACCTTAACAGGTTCTACTTTGGAAGTCTCGACCTTAACAGGTTCTACTTTGGAAGTCTCGACCTTAACAGGTTCCACTTTGGAAGTCTCGACCTTAACAGGTTCTACTTTAGAAGTTTCAACTCTGACAGGCTCAGTTTTGGAAGTAGTCACTTGTAAAATTTCTGATTCCTGCTTTCTGATTGTTGATGAAGAACGTTTCTTCTGGAGTCTTTTTTTAGCCATAATATTCCTCCCTGGTTTATGAAAAATACAGTAACCGGGCAGTGTCGGGACATATAAAACATAAATATGGAGACACCGGACAGTTACGAATATATACAGAAAGCTGCAATTTCCATATCTGCTGTCAGTTTTTTATCATGATCAGCTATGATGCAGATCAGAGAAACAGTATTTGGAGCAGTTTGGAAATTGGGCTTCTGAAATCATATGTAATATTATATTATAGGAACTGCCATATAGGCAAGTACTGACACGTTTTACAGAGAAATAAATTCCGGTTTACGGTCTTTGAAGATTGTATAGTAACGAAAACCACAGGCTTCCAGTACACTGGCAGCTTTATCAAATGCACAGGCGATTTTATCCGGAGTATGCGCATCTGCTCCGATGGTGATGATCTCTCCGCCAAGTTCTCTATAGCGCCTTATTACGGCAGTACATGGATTGGGTTCTCCAAGACCATAATGATATCCGCCGGTATTAAGTTCGATGCCTTTTCCCATGGAAATCAGTTTCTTCAGAATCTCATCCAGAATATCTTTATACCGTCCGTAAGAATATTCCCGGTTCCTGTTAGGACCATAACGGACAACATAATCAATATGTCCGTAAACGTCAAATCCGTCATATGCGGAAATGTTTTCAAGAATGGATTCAAAGTATTCCATATAACATAAAAATTCCTTACGTCCTTCAAAAAATTCCGGGTAATAAGGATCATACCCATGGACAAGATGGGATGAACCGATAACGAAATCAAAAGGTGTCTGAGAGAGAAGTGAGTCAAAATATTCTCCCAGATGCATCTGCAGTCCTAGTTCAATTCCGAAACGTACCTGAATTTTATCCTTATATATATCTGAAAGTTCAGCCAGCTTTTCTTTGTAAGCCGGAATATTCAGAGAAAAATCCAGATTGTCCGGAGTAACAGGGTAATCCGGATCCAGATGCTCCGTAAAAGTAATTCCCTGTAGTCCCGTTTCAACAGCGCGATGGATCATAACTTCCATAGGCGTATCCGAGTCAGCAGAAAAAGAAGAGTGCATATGACAATCCCACAATATTTGTCTGTCCATAATTTCAGTCCTTTCTTCTGTAAAAACAGTACTGTTATATTTGCGTGTGATATATTATAAATGAATACTGTGTCCTCTTAAATGGATATATCTGCACCTGAAATATCACAATTACAGGCCCGGATCAGTGTATTCATAAAGCACTGTATACACAGTATAACATATAATTTACATTTTTTACTTAATTTTTATCTGTTTTTTGGAAAATGGTCTTGAATTTTTGTTTAGAATTATGTACAATACATTACAGGTTGATGATTCTTTAACAAACAAAGGATTACCATAATTAACCACTTAATTCATAGGAGGAATTTTATCATGGCAGTAAAAGTTGCAATTAATGGTTTTGGACGTATTGGACGTCTTGCATTCCGTCAGATGTTTGGAGCAGAAGGATTTGAAATCGTAGCAATCAACGATTTAACATCTCCTAAAATGCTTGCTCACTTATTAAAATATGATTCAACACAGGGAAAATATGCTCTTGCAGATACAGTAACAGCAGGAGAAGATTCCATCACAGTTGACGGAAAAGAAATCAAAATTTACGCAAAAGCTAACGCTGCTGAACTTCCATGGGGAGAAATCGGTGTAGACGTAGTTCTTGAGTGTACAGGATTCTATACATCCAAAGACAAAGCTCAGGCTCATATCGATGCAGGTGCTAAACACGTTATCATTTCCGCTCCGGCTGGAAACGATCTTAAGACAATCGTTTACAATGTAAACCATGAAACTCTTACAAAAGAAGATCACATCATCTCCGCAGCTTCCTGTACAACAAACTGCTTAGCTCCAATGGCTAAAGCATTAAATGATCTTGCTGCAATCAAATCCGGTATTATGTGCACAATCCACGCTTACACAGGCGATCAGATGACACTTGACGGACCACAGAGAAAAGGTGATTTAAGAAGATCTCGTGCAGCTGCAGTTAACATCGTTCCTAACAGCACAGGTGCTGCTAAAGCTATCGGTCTTGTTATTCCGGAACTGAACGGTAAACTTATCGGATCTGCTCAGCGTGTTCCTACCCCAACAGGTTCTACAACAATCTTAACAGCAGTTGTTGAAGGAAACGTAACAAAAGAACAGATCAACGCAGCTATGAAAGCAGCTTCTAATGAATCCTTCGGATACAACGAAGATGAAATCGTATCCAGCGATATCGTTGGTATGAGATTTGGTTCTCTGTTCGATGCTACTCAGACAATGGTTCTTCCACTTGAGAATGGCACAACAGAAGTACAGGTAGTTTCCTGGTATGACAATGAGAACTCCTACACAAGCCAGATGGTAAGGACAATCAAGTACTTTGCTGAGTTAGGCTAATTGTGACAACAGGACAGTAATTTCTAAGTAGACTCATGAAGGGTCCGGTCGTTTGGGCCGGGCCCTTTGTTCGCCAAATGTATCAATGACTCTGAAAGGGGAAAGAAATATGTTAAACAAGAAAACAGTTGATGATTTAAAAGATTTACAGGGAAAAAAGGTGCTGGTGCGCTGTGATTTCAACGTTCCGTTAAAGGAAGGCGTTATCCAGAACTATAACCGTATTGACGGAGCCATCCCTACCATAAAGAAGCTTCTTGACCAGGGCGCCAAGGTTATCCTGTGCTCCCATTTAGGCAAGCCAAAGGGCGAGCCCGTTCCGGAGATGAGCCTTGCTCCTGTTGCTCCTGCTCTGAGCGAAAGACTGGGCGTAGAGGTTAAGTTTGTGGACGATCCAAAGGTAACAGGGCCTGAGACACAGAAGGTAGCTGCTGAGTTAAAGGACGGAGAGGTTCTGCTTCTTCAGAATACCCGTTACAGAGTTGAGGAGACCAAATTCAAAGACGGCGATGCTGCAAGCGAGGCTTATGCAAAAGAGCTGGCTGACCTGTGCGAGGTCAGCGCTGTGCAGGTGTTCAACCTGGATTCGACGAACGTCGGCCCCGCGCAGTGGCAGAGCATCGTGCGCTGCATCAAAGAAAATTATGATGCCTGCGACGGCTTTGTCATCGCCCACGGCACAGACACGATGGCCTACACCGCCGCGGCGCTCAGCTACATGGTGCAGAACAGCGCGAAGCCCGTTGTGCTGACCGGCAGCCAGAAGTCCATCTACAACCGCGATACCGACGCGCGCAACAACCTCTACCGCGCGTTCGTCTACGCGGTCAGCGACGGCGCATGGGGCGTGCAGCTGGTGTTTGACAACAAGGTCATTCTGGGCACACGCGCGCGCAAGACGCGGACGCGCAGCTTCAATGCGTTTTCCAGCATCGACTACCCCGAGACCGCGGTGTTCCGCGATACGCGGCTGGTAACGTTTCTGCACCGCCCCACGGACCAGCCGCCCGTGCGGTTCTATGAAAGGCTTGAGCCGGCCGTTTTTGTGCTGCGGCTTGTGCCGGGCATGCGGGCGGACATCATCCCGCTGCTGGTCCCGCACTACCGCGCACTGGTGCTGGAGAGCTTCGGCGTCGGCGGCCTGCCGGGCGGGGAGCACGGCGAGATGTTCGCCGCCCTGCGCCGCTGGTGTGAGAGCGGGCGGCTGGCGGTGTTTACCACGCAGGTCCCGCACGAGGGCTGCGACCTTGCCGTCTACGAGGTGGGCCGCGCCGTTGGTGAGCTGCCCGGCGTCCTGGAGGCCCGCGACATGACCCCCGAGGCTGTCGCCGTCAAGCTGATGTGGGCGCTGGGCCAGACCGGGGACCGGGAGAAGGCGGCACGGCTGTTTGAGACGCCGATTGAATACGACATAATGTAAAGATGAGAAGCCTTCTCCCCCCCGTGAGCAGGCTTTAGAAAGCAAAGGCTGCCCCGGGCATGCCCGGCCCCTACAGGTAAGCTCTGATTACAACGTGGCTACGATCTATTTTCAAACTTATTACATATTTTGTGAATAAACATTGCATAACGTGTAAACATTAGCACTCTGCTATTGACAGTGCTAATATTCGGTGCTATTATAGAGGCGTTCCAAGGGAAAGAGGAACGGAAGAACCGAATCCCCAAAGGGAACGCAACAATGTGTATCAAAAGTCAACCGCTCACAAACAAAACGGGCGGCCGGTGAAAATTGGAGGAATGACTTATGATGATGGTTCCGTATATGTTCAATGAGGCTTTGATGGATGATCTGTTCAGCAACGATTGGGAGCACGATTTTGACCGCGCCATGAAGGCCGCTGCGCCCCGCAGCATGTTTGGCAAACGTGCCGCCAATGTGATGAAAACCGACGTCCGCGAGAACAAGGACAGCTACGATGTGTTCGTTGATCTGCCCGGCTTCAAGAAAGAGGATGTCAAGCTGGATCTGGACAACGGCTATCTGACCATCAGCGCCCAGCGCAATGAGGAGCTGGATGACAAGGACAACGAGGGCCGCTATATCCGCCAGGAGCGTGCCACCGGCAGCTGCGCACGCAGCTTCTATGTCGGCAAGGAGCTGGAGCCCAAGGACATCAGCGCTAAGTTTGAGAACGGCATTCTGACCCTGCATCTGCCCAAGGCCGAGGCCAAGAAGTTTGAGCCGAAGCAGACGCTGATCGAGATCGAGTGATTGCAAAAAAAATGTGCAGCCATGCTGCACCGTAGGGGCGCATTCTATATGCGCCCACTTGGCAGCATCCCGTTGTGAAAAAAGATGAACGCAGGGTAAACGTCCACGGGCGGATATAGAATCCGCCCCTACAGAGTCCCTGCCCTAAAAATCATCAGGCCGCAGCCCAAAATTCCGGGCTGCGGCCTTTTGTTTTGCCGCAAGGTGTGCTATAATTCCATGTAGGTGTAAGAAAAGTACAGGGAGGTCCTGCCCGTGCAATATTCCGATGAGCATCTGCGCTATCTGCGCCTGCTGTCTCAGAAATACCAGACCGTGGCCGCCGCGGCCAGCGAGATCATCCGCATTGAGGCTCTGCTCCGTCTGCCCAAGGGCACCGAGCACTTCATGAGTGACCTGCACGGCGAGCACGAAGCGTTCGTACATATATTAAACAGCGCATCGGGCGTCATCCGTGAAAAAATCGACACGGTGCTTGGCAACGGTGTCCCCGCCGAGGAGCGTGCCGAGCTGGCGACGCTCATCTATTATCCCAATCAGAAGCTGCCCGAGCTGAAAGCCCGCCAGAAAGACCTGCACGCCTGGTATCGCATGACGCTGCTGCGGCTCATCGACCTGTGCCGGTTCGTGTCCAGCAAGCATACCCGCGACCATGTGCGCCGCTGTCTGCCGCAGAACTGCGGCTACATCCTCGACGAGCTGCTTCACGCCCACTTTGAGGACCACGACAAGGACCAGTATTACGGTGAGATCATTGAGAGCATCATCCGCTATGACCGCGCCGACGCCTATATTATCCGCTTCTGCGAGGTCATCAAGCGGCTGGCTGTGGACCGTCTGCACATTGTGGGCGACCTGTTTGACCGCGGCCCGCGCCCGGACCGCATTCTGGACAGTCTGATGGCGCATCATCAGGTGGACATCCAGTGGGGCAACCACGACGTGGTCTGGATGGGCGCGGCAGCGGGCAGCCCGCTCTGTATTATGACCGTGCTGAAAACAACGCTGGCCTACAACAATCTGGACACGCTGGAGGGCGGCTACGGCATCAGCCTGCGCCGCTTGGAGCGCTTTGCCCAGCATACTTACGCGGATTCCGATGTTTCGCGCTGGCTGCCCCACGCCGACCAGCGCACAGCGGCAGGCGACCTGACCGCCGCCGCGCGGATGCACAAGGCCGTGACCGTTATGATGCTCAAGCTGGAGGCACAGGTCATTGCCCGCAACCCGGATTTTGATTTGCAGGGCCGCGACTTTTTGAACCACATTGACTTTGCCGCGGGCACGGTGGACTATTTCGGCACGACCTATCCCCTGCTGGACTGCGACTTCCCCACCGTTGACCCGGCCAACCCCGCCGCGCTGACTGCCGACGAGGAAAAGATCGCCGCCGAGCTGGTGCGCAGCTTTGCCGAGAGCGAGCGCCTGCAGCGCCATGTGCAATTTTTGTACGCCCACGGCGCGTTTTATAAAATGTGCAACGGCAATCTGCTCTACCACGGCGCAGTGCCGATGACCGAGGACGGCGCGTTTGCGGCCATTCGGTTTGAGGGCACCGCCCGCAGCGGCAAGCAGCTGTTCGACTACTGTGACCGCCGCGCCCGCCAGGGCTACAGCGCGCCCGCGGGCAGCCCGGCACGGCTGGCCGGACAGGACTTTTTGTGGTACCTGTGGTGCGGGGCAAAATCGCCGCTGTTTGGCCGCAGCGCCATGACAACGTTTGAGCGGCTCTATATTGCCGACCCGGCGGCCCAGGTGGAGATCAAGGACCCCTACTACAGGCACATTGCCGACCCGCGCACCGCCGAGCATATTTTGCGCGAATTTGGCCTGTCCGGCGAGGGCAGCCACATCGTGAACGGCCATGTCCCGGTCCGCGCCATCGAGGGAGAAAGCCCCATCAAGGGCGGCGGACGGCTCATCATTATTGACGGCGGCTTCTGCCGTGCCTACCACCGGCGCACTGGCATAGCCGGCTACACACTGGTCTATAACTCCCGCGGGTTGATCTTGCGCACCCACCAGCCGTTTGAGAGCGTGGACAAGGCCATCCACGAGGACGAGGACATTACCAGCAAGAGCGAGTATATCTATACTGCGCCCCAGCGCATTCTGGTGCGCGACACCGACGAGGGCGGGCGCAAGCAGGCGCTGATCCGTGACCTGACAGCCCTGGTCGAAGCCTACCAGAGCGGTGTGATCGCGCAGGGCGTGGCGCAGGAAATGTGACGGTTGAAATTTGAAAAAATGAGTTTATAATGTAAAGGATGCCATACTTGCCTCCCTCTGCGAGGGAGGTGGCCCCGCAGGGCCGGAGGGAGAGAACCTTGCGGCTATCCGGAATATTTCGGACAATGGCAAGGTTCTCTCCCCCCCACCGCCTGCGGGCGGAGCCCCCTCGCAGAGAGGGCCAAGAGAGATAAGGAGATGTTTACCATGGCTTGCACCACCATTCTGGTCGGCAAAAATGCGTCCTACGACGGGTCCACGATGATCGCCCGCAACGACGATTCCGGCTCCGGCCATTTCACTGCCAAAAAGTTTACCGTTTTTCAGCCGCAGGACTACCCCGCGGTCTATAAATCTGTCATTTCGGGCGTCGAAATCCCCCTGCCCGGCAGCGGCCTGCGCATCACCGCGGTGCCCAACGCTGTCGAAGGCAAGGGCCTGTGGGCGGCCAGCGGCGTCAACGCGGCCAACGTCGGCATGACGGCTACCGAGACCATTACCTCCAACCCGCGCGTGCTGGGCGCTGACCCGCTCGTCAAGGGCGGCATCGGCGAGGAGGACATTGTCTATCTGGTCCTGCCCTATGTCCGCTCCGCGCGCGAGGGCGTCCGGCGCCTTGGCAGTCTGCTGGAGCAGTACGGCACCTACGAGATGAACGGCATCGCGTTCCAGGATGTGGACGAGGTCTGGTGGCTTGAGACCATCGGCGGCCACCACTGGATGGCCCGCCGCGTGCCCGATGACGTCTATGTGGTCATGCCGAACCAGCTCGGTCTTGACACGCTCGACCTGGACGACGCGCTGGGCGAGCAGAAGGAGTTCATGTGCTCCGCCGACCTGCGCGCCTTTATCGACAAGTACCATCTTGACCTGTCCCTGGACGGTGCGCTGAATCCGCGCGACGCCTTCGGCAGCCACGACGATGCCGACCATGTCTACAACACGCCCCGCGGCTGGTACATGCTGCGTTATTTCAACCCCAATACGTTCGCCTGGGACGGCCCGGACGCCGACTTTACGCCGCGCTCCGACGATCTGCCCTGGTGCATGGTGCCCGAGAAAAAGATCACGCCCGAGGACGTAAAGTACGTACTGTCGAGCCATTATCAGGGCACGCCGTATGACCCCTATGCGGCCACGGCTTCCGAGAGGGGCATCTACCGTCCCATCGGCGTGAACCGCAACGACTTTATGGCACTGCTGCAAATGCGCCCCGACGTACCGGAGGACTTCCGCGCCGTGGAGTGGCTGGCCTTTGCGTCCAACGCCTTCAACACGATGGTGCCCTTCTACGCCAACGTGGACACGACGCCGGAGTACCTGTCCAACACGACGGGCGATGTCTCCACCGACAACTTCTACTGGGCCAGCCGTCTGCTGGCCGCCATGGCTGATGCGTCCTACGCAAAATCGGTGTTCCACATCGAGCGCTACACGCTGAGCGTCGGCAGCAAAGCCAACGGCATCATCAACACCTATGACGATGCCCAGCGCGGCGAGGCCGACCCTGCCGCCCGTGCCGCCCTGCGCACCAAGGCCAACGAGGAGTTGGCCGCCATGGTCAGGGCCGAGACGACGGACGCCCTGAATAAGGTCCTGTTTGAGCTGAGCAGCGGCATGAAGAATGCGTATTCGCGCTCGGATGCGTAAATGATATTGAGAAGGGACGTGCCGGATGGTGCGTCCTTTTTTGCTGGTACACCTGCAACGCAGGGGCGCATTCTATATGCGCCCGCAGGCCGCGCGGTATGCGGAACGGCAGGGGCGGATATAGAATCCGCCCCTGCGGGGATACAACATGTAAAATTCAAACTATTTTACAATAATGTCACAATCTTTGAAAGAATTTGAACTTGCTTTTATGCCGAAACCTTTGTATAATAAATGTCAGGATGGGGCACTAGGAGGCTGACTTAGTCCCCTTGTCCCCCCATTCAGCCAAAAGTATAGAGAAAGAGGTATATGTAAACATGGCAAATCTGGATTTGACTAAGTATGGCATTACCGGCGCGACCGAGATCGTGCATAACCCCTCTTATGAGATGCTGTTCGAGGAGGAGACCAAACCCGAGCTGACCGGCTATGAGAAGGGCCAGGTCACCGAGCTGGGCGCTGTCAATGTCATGACCGGCGTCTACACTGGCCGTTCCCCCAAGGACAAGTACATCGTCGTGGACGAGAACTCCAAGGACACCGTTTGGTGGACCAGCGACGAGTACAAGAACGACAACCACCCCATGACCGAGCAGACCTGGTCTGCCGTGAAGGACATCGCCAAGAAGGAGCTGTGCAACAAGCGCCTGTTCGTCGTCGATGCCTTCTGCGGCGCCAACAAGGACACCCGCATGGCTATCCGTTTCATCGTGGAGGTGGCCTGGCAGGCACACTTTGTCACCAACATGTTTATCAAGCCCACCGCTGAGGAGCTGGCCAATTTTGAGCCTGACTTCGTTGTTTACAACGCCTCCAAGGCTAAGGTTGAGAACTACAAGGAGCTGGGCCTGAACAGCGAGACCTGCGTTGCCTTCAACATCACCAGCAAGGAGCAGGTCATCATCAACACCTGGTACGGCGGCGAGATGAAGAAGGGCATGTTCTCCATGATGAACTACTTCCTGCCGCTGAAGGGCATGGCTTCCATGCACTGCTCCGCCAACACCGATAAGGAAGGCAAGAACACCGCCATCTTCTTCGGTCTGTCCGGCACCGGCAAGACCACCCTGTCCACCGACCCGAAGCGCCTGCTGATCGGCGACGACGAGCACGGCTGGGACGACAACGGCGTCTTTAACTTCGAGGGCGGCTGCTACGCTAAGGTCATCAACCTGGATAAGGACTCCGAGCCCGACATCTACAACGCCATCAAGCGCAACGCTCTGCTGGAGAACGTTACCGTCGACGCCGAGGGCAAGATCGACTTCGCTGACAAGTCCGTCACCGAGAACACCCGTGTGTCCTACCCCATCAACCACATCCAGAACATCGTTCGCCCGATTTCCTCCGCACCTGCTGCCAAGAACGTCATCTTCCTGTCTGCTGATGCGTTCGGCGTTCTGCCCCCGGTCAGCATCCTGACCCCCGAGCAGACCCAGTACTACTTCCTGTCCGGCTTCACCGCGAAGCTGGCCGGCACCGAGCGCGGCATCACCGAGCCCACCCCGACCTTCTCTGCCTGCTTCGGCCAGGCCTTCCTGGAGCTGCATCCCACCAAGTACGCTGAGGAGCTGGTCAAGAAGATGCAGAAGTCCGGCGCCAAGGCTTATCTGGTCAACACCGGCTGGAACGGCACCGGCAAGCGCATCTCCATCA
>OHAI01001648.1_pt1 | contig 17110 bp, 10 predicted proteins | sample 1577091 | NCBI WGS metagenome assembly OHAI01 (sample SAMEA3541548, study PRJEB24748) | human gut metagenome | biome: human gut; feature: human-associated habitat; material: faeces | place: China | collected 2012
ACCATTCCGTGGTCGGCATGCTCTGCCTAAACCCGAAAAAACATCGTGACTAAACCCGCAACAACTAATTGAACACAAACAGCCGTCCGTTCTATTCGGCGATGACCGCGCAGCGCAAGGCCGAACAACGCGCGCGTGAACCGCGCAAGCCCAGGCGCATGGCGTACGACCCGCTGCTCGCATGGGTCATGACCGCGCTGCGCAAGGGATGGACGCCCGAACGCATCGAGGGACGGCTCGCGGTCGAGTTCCCCGACGACCCGCGCATGAGGGTCAGCCACGAGTGCCTCTACCAGTGGATCTACGCCAAGCCGCAGAGGATCCTGGATCTCAGGCAGTACCTGCCCAGAGGCAAGCGGCGCCGCACGCGCGCCAAGGGCAGGAGGTCGAAGGGGCCGCGCATCCCGATGCGCGTGCCCATCGCCCAGCGGCCCAAACGTGTCGACTCGCGGCATGAGTTCGGCCATTTCGAGTCCGACACCGTCATCGGCACGGCCCCCTCGAAACGGTGCATCGACACGCAGGTCGAACGCAAGAGCCGCCGCCTGTTCGCCCGCCTCATCCCCGACAAGAGCGCGCCGGCCACGGCGCGCGCCGAATACGACATCTACAAGGACATCCCCGCGCCCGCGCGCATCGACCGCACCTGGGACAACGGCACGGAGTCCTCCTGCCACCTGCTCGTGGACGAGGCCCTCGGCATGCTCACCTACCATGCGGACCCCTACTCCTCATACCAGCGCGGCACGAACGAGAACCGCAACGGACGCATCCGCCGCTACCTGCCCAAGAAAACCAGTTTCGACGGCCTGACGGACGAGGACCTGCAGGCCATCGTGGACGAGATCAACGACACCCCCATGAAGGTCCTGGACTGGGAAACGCCCAACGAGGTTTGGTATCGAGAGCTCGGCAAGGTACTCTCGAAGACAAGCCACCCAAAGACGAGCGTTGCACTTACAAATTGAATTCGGGCCTTGATGACACTGAAGATGTCACCTCCAACGGCTCTTTACGACCTCGATTGCATTCATTAGGTCATTTCTTCGTTCATTAGGTCGGAGGGTGCTGAAGCCATCCCTTGGAACGGCGGGGTTTCAAGGGCCGCTCCGACCAAGGACCGACCTAATAAACGTCAAACCGACCTAATGAATAACTCCGATACCGGATTATGAGCAACACAGCCGCAACGAAATGCGCCGCACAGGCTTAGCCCGAACATCGATTCGGGTTCAAGCCAGTGCGACGCAGATCAACTTCAGGTATAAGACCTGTATTCAATTATTGGGTTGTTATTAGCCTAGGGGCAATAGCCTCACGTCAGGCACGGCGCTTGCGCCAGATAACCAGACCGGCGCCAGCCGCGCCGAGCACAACTACGGCCGCAGCAACGGCAGCCACCGCACTACCCGTGGGGGCAGTGGCAGTAGCGTTCTTCTGCTGCTGGTCAGGCTTCTGGTTTTGCCCAGGCTTCTGCTGACCGGGCTTCTGCGGTTCAGGCTTTTCGCCGCTATCCTTCTTGGCGAGACCATCGTGTGCGGCAGTGAGTTTGTTGAGCGCAGCGGTCACCTGCGGTGCGGTTGCGGCCGGATCCTTGACTACCTGCTTTGCGGCAGCAAGTGCATCCGCATATGCCTTCCACGAATCAGCCGTGTAGTCGTTCTGGTTGAGCTTCTCACTCTCAACAGCGGCGATCTTGTCGGCAAGAGGCTTGCGCTCCTCATCGGTGGCAGGCGGAACCGGAGCCTCGGGCTTAGTTACCGTGACTTCGACGGACGCGGACTTGTTCTCGTCAACCGTGGAGGTGGCGGTGATGGTCGCCGTACCTTCGGCAACGGCGGTCACCTTGCCATCCTTGTCCACAGTAGCGACCTTCGCGTCGGAGGACTTCCAGGCCACGGTCTTGGCCGCATCACCGGTCACCTTCACCTCGGCCGACAACTGGGCAGTATCACCAGCGACCAGCGCCAGCTTGCCATCCTTGACACCATCACCGGAGACGGCAACGGAATCCACAGACGGAGTCGGGGTCGGGGTCACGGCTTCGCCCTTGCCGAGATTGATGTTGGCGTAGTCGGACTCATTTCCGGCGGCATCCTGCGCATAGAAGTGCACGTAAGTGTCGTGGTCAGCGGAGAGCTGCACCTTCACCTTGTCCTCGTCGGTGTAGGTGCCCCACATCGTGTTCTCGTTGGACTTCGGGTTGCTGGACGGGCCGGTGGAGTACAGCACACGGGTCACGCCGGAGCCTGCGGCACCGTCATCAGCGGTGAGAGAGACGACCACATCGTTGCCGTTCTTGCTCTCCTGCTTAGCGGTGACCACCGGCACGTTGGTGTCGACCTTGATGGTCTGGGAGACCTCGCGGCTGTTGTCGTTTTCATCGGTGGCACGGGCGGAAATGGTCACGGAACCCTGCGCGGTCACGCTGATCGGGCCCTTGCCACTGGTCCACTCGCCCTTGCCGATCTTGTACTCGATCGTCTTTATCGGCACGGTGGAGACGCCGCGCTGCGCGGTGATGGTGAACTTCGGGGCAGTGGTGTACCAGCCGGAGCCGGGGGCCGCGGAGTCGAAATCGATAGCAACAATCGGCTGGGCTTTCGGGTCGGAAGGCGCGACGACGAAGAACGTGCCTTCCGCCTTGATATTGCCGACACCCTCGATAGAGCCTTCCACGAAGCCGACCTGTTCGGCTTCAGCATACTCGGCGGCCGGGATACTGTCCCAAGTCACTTTGTGACCCGACTCGACCGAGCCGTCAGCGTAGGTCAGCGCCACGGTATCCTGCAATACCGGCTTGACACCGGGAGCGGTGATGGTGGAGACGTACTCCGCGTCGGTCACCTCGGTGTTGAGCTGGTCGTAGACACCAATAGTGGCCGTCGCCTGACCGGCCGCAACTTTGATGTTGTCATAGGTACCGGCAGCAGTAGTGCCCTTGACTTCGGCGGTAGTACCAGCTGTAGCATAAGCGTCGGCCGGAACGGTTTCCCAAGTCACTGGAACCTTAATGCTGGGACCATCTTGAGGTGTCGCCCACACTTCTGCAGGCAACTTCGAGGTCGGGTCCACGCCCGGCGTGGTGCGCACGGCAACTTGCTGCACGTCTAAGAAAGCACCTGGGTCGCCCGGATCCACTGGTAGTGCAGCGCTGGTACCAAACACCTGCCACTCAGTGACGGTAATACCCTTGTTGTCATTGGCCTTCTTGTTCACCACAAGCTTCATGGACTTGGTGGTGACCTGGTCGAAGGTGTAGGTATACGGACCATACACCGGGTTGGTGGCGTCGAGCTCGTCGTCGGCGGGGAATGTCTTGTCCACCTTCAGGTTCGGCACGGTCTCGTACTGGCCGGAATCAGCATTGAGATACTCAATCGAGACATCCTTGGGCAGCGGCACGCCACCATCACCGGTCTTGACGTTCGTCCAGTAGTAGCCCACAGACTTGGACGTGGTCACGGCGCGATTCCATGTGTAAGTGGCAGTTTCGCTGGCACTGGTGTTGCCCCAAGTGCCCCAACCGCCATAGCTGGCGTTGCCGTCCAAGCTATCGTCATTGATGGCAGCAGTGCTGTTCCAGCCAGTGACATAGCTGACCTGAACGTCTGGTGCATTGTCGTTGCCTTTTTCTGCATTGAGCGCAACATTCGTTTCAGCGTCGTCCGCCAGTGCACTCGGCGCGGCCGATACGGAGAAGACACCGCCAGCCAGCAGCGTGGCCGCAGCTACGAACAGTGCGGCGAATCGTTTCGCCACACCGCCCTTCACGGCCGAAGTAGTGCTTTCGATGGTCATAATATTCTTTCTGTTAGGCGTTATGGTTTGTATCACTCATCTCCCGCCGTGTCGTGCACTACGGGAGACGGTTTGGTCGCAGGAAAACGTCAGCTCATCTTGGCGCGAGCGGAGGCAAGCAGAACCACCTGACGATCACGACTGGAAAGCAGCCCCTCGTCTTGATAGGTCTTCGTGACCTCCTGCACCTTCTTGATGAAGGCGGCACGGTCCTTGAACGGCGCGCCCGCCCAGATGTCATCCATCAGCGTGCTCTCGCTACGGTCCTGTGCAGCCGGGCGCTTCGGGTTCAGCACATCGGTGAGCTTGCCTGCGAAGCCCACATACTCGTCCTTGCGCTGGAAGTACATGTGGTACGGGGTGTTGTCGCCGTTGTAGGCGGGCTCGAACTCGTCGCCGTCAATGATGAAGTAGTTCTTCGTGCCTTCCTTCTTCTGTACGCCCAGTTTGATGGTGCCATCCAAGCCGTTGCGCTCGTAGAAGCCGCGTTGGATGAACTTGGTGGATGGGTTGAGCGCGTTGAGCACCGTGGGACCGTAGAACAGCGTCTGGATGTCCTTGCGGTCATCAGTCGACTCGGTGCGCAGCTGCAGCGGGATGGTGACGACGATCTTGTCCCCGACCTTCCAGCTGCCGGCCACGGTGGCGTATTCGCCAGCGGTGACGCCATCTATAGCCTTGCCGTTCACCTCGATCTTCGCACCTTTGCTCCACGCGGGGATGCGGATGCGGAAGGTGACGGCGCTCTTCGGCGCGGCCGTAATGGAAATCGTCGAGGTCTCCTCCTCCGGATAGTTGGTTTCCTGTGCGAGCTTCAGGCCGGTGTCGGTCCAGTCGAGTGTGGAAGCTGTGAACAGATTGACGTACAGTTCCTTGTTGTCCGTCGAGTGGAAGTAGATGGAATCCTGGTACTTCGAGTGGCTTTCCAAAGCGGTGCCGCCACAGCAAGTGCCGATGTTGCCATCACCATATTCCTTCTGCGTAGCCGGATTCACTGGGTACATGTAGCAGTTGCCCGGCGTGAGGGCCGTGCCGGAATCGAGGTCACGGGACTTACCTCCGAGAATATGGTTGAGAATCGTGCGCTCATAATAGTCCATGTAGGCAGGTTTTTGTTCGATAAAGAACAGATAGCGAGCCACCTTGAGCATGTTGTATGCCGCGCAGGATTCCGCGTTGCGCTTGCCGATATCGCCGGCCACAGTATGTGCCGGCCCCCACATCTCGCCTTCGCCAGTACCACCGTGAGCATACATACGGCCGGGCACAATCATGCCCCAGTACCCCTCAACGGCCTTGAGATAACGCGCACGAGCATCAGCATCGATATCCGCGTCGCCCATGGCCGCGTCTTTGGCGTAACCGACGAACTGTGGAATGTGCTGGTTGGCGTGCAAGTTGTTGAGGATATCGACACCAGCACCACAGTTGTCAATGAGCTTGTCAGTGTCGAAAAATGCGGAGGCCTTAAGAAATTCGCTACGGTCCTTGTCCTTGGAGACGTTGTACAAATCCACCAGCGAATCATTCATGCCGCCGTATTCACCACCGATGTAGATGTCCCACATCTTCTGCAGCTGGGTTTTGGTGCATTTGCTCAGACGCGCATAGGTCCAATGTCCGATGCCTTCAGCCAGGTCGAGCGCGTCGGCATTACCGGCAAACTCGTAAGCGGCAATCAGACCGGCAAGAATCTTGTGCTCCGTGTACCACGGTGCCCAAATCTCGCCATAGGGAGCATATTCCTCCAATGCCTTGAACTGCCACTCGCCATAGGCGGCAAGGAAGCCGGGGTGGCTGTAGCGGGCTTTGCCGTTATACTTCATCTCGCGCAGGGAATCTCGGCATTCCTTCAGGCCGGAGACGAACTCGTTGATCTTGTTGAGAATCGCTTCCTCCCCCGTTTCGGCATACGCTTGGGAGAGCATGTGCAATGCATGTCCGGCAAAGTGGCCGCGCAACAGACCATCAGCACCGTTCTTGTTCTGGCCACGCGTGTATTCGGCATCGCCCCATTGCTGTTCAACAGCCTTGTCTAGCGAGCCGCTGGGGAAGTTCTCCCAGCCACCGGAAGGCTGCGTCGTGTTGTCCTTAGGCAGCAGGTTCGCCTGCGCACGGAAGCAAACCAGCCAGCGGTCTACCGGATAGTTGCGTGCATAGTCGAGCATCCCTTCCTTGGCACGATCGAACACGCTGTTCGAGGTGATGGCGACGTTCCGCAGAGGGAACGGAGCTACCTTCCAGCCCGGCAGAGCGGGCGCGTCGGTAATGGTCTTCGCGCTTTTCGTGGTGCGCTGCGCTGCGGGAACGGCCACGCCGCCCGCGCCGTTCGCGCCCGTTGCACCTGCCGTGCCAGCGACGGATGGCGCTGCCTGCACCGTTGTCACTCCTGTACCCAATGCACTCGCCACGGCGATGGTGCCGCCGATGGCGGCCGCGCCTGCGAGCACAGCACGGCGAGAGATGCCGTTTGTTGCTTCCGTTGAACTCATCTTGCTCCTTCGTTGGACTGCCGCGCGTTCATTGCGAGGCATGACGGACGAAGACACTCTGCCGCATTCGCAACCATTCAATGCACTTAATCCATTCAATGGCCCGACGACGCAGGTAAGATGCGTCAGTGGATGGCACACACATACTCGGAATCGTCTGGTACTGCCCGTTTTACCATCACATCATTGTGGTGCGTCCCCGTCGTCATGTATGTATGGGAGAGATGACGGTAAAGCAAACAGTTACCATATGCGATTATTCGAGTTTTTGCGCGCCCTCCATGCCGCTTGTCTTCGTTGTGCGCGTTCACAATAACTCAAACAGACGATTCTCACCATGCGTCAAAGAAAGCGACTCACTCATTTTTTCTCTGGTTTTCGTAGCGCACAATACCAATGAAAATCAGTCTTTATCAGCATTTCCAGCCATGCTATTTTCGTAATTTTCCTTTTGTTTTCCTCTTGCGAAAACCAACGAACCCAAACACATATGCTCACCAATAACACAGTAAATGCATTCAAATTAACATGTTCCCGAGCAACTCTCACAAGCAGCTCAAACGCAACACCGCACTTCAACTTGAACAACACACCATTCCTCGCTATACTGATAAATTGGTGCGTTAATGAGGTATACCCTTCCCCTGTCACAACACAGAAATTGGAAGGACATACTATCATGCCTAATCTTCGCCCCACCGAGCTCATTATCATTCTACTTATCATCGTGCTGCTGTTTGGCGCGAAGAAGCTCCCTGAGCTAGCCAAAAGCATTGGCCAATCGATGAAGATTTTCCGTGCCGAGACCAAGACCGATGACCCGGCAACACAACAAACCGTCAATACAGTCAGCGACGCCCCTGCCCCAGCTCCGGCGGCAGCACCGGCTCCCGCTCCCGCCGTACCCCAAGCCGTCACGATGAACGCCACCGCCGCCCCGACTACAGCAACCGGAGCCGAACAGCGATGAGCACGGTTCCCGGAAACCCCGCGCTTCCGGCACCCCTTGCACCGGCGATGCATCCCGGCGATCGGGATACACATCTTGACCTCGACGATCTCATCGATCACTCACACGAGGCCACGCAGCAGGCCAGCGCGGGTGCGCAACACCCTACACGCCGGTGGAAGCGGGGTGTAGGGCGCAAGTCCAAAACGCGCAAGCCCCGCAACCCCGATGCGGTGATGCCTCTGGCCGATCATCTTGTCGAATTTCGCAAACGCTTTGTTCGGGCCATTGCCGGCATCATCATCATGTCGATAGTGGGATGGATGTTCAGCGATCAGGTGTTTCGTATCCTGCAACAACCGTTCCTGACGGCGGCCGGGCAGCAACAGGGACTGATGAGCATCACATTCAATGGCGTGGTCTCCGCATTCAACGTAAAGCTGGAGATTGCGTTCTTCCTTGGTCTGACGGCCTCCTGCCCGTGGTGGTCATACCAAGTGTGGGCATTCATTAATCCAGGGTTGAAGCGCAAAGAGCGCTGGACCGCGGTTACATTCATCGGAGCCTCAGTGCCGCTGTTCCTCACCGGAGCCGGACTGGCATGGTATCTGCTGCCCCAAGCGGTGGCGATCCTTACCGGCTTTGCCCCCGCAAACACCGCCACATTGCTCAGCGCCGACGTCTATTTTGATTTCATTCTGCGCATGACAGTCGCTTTCGGCCTCTCATTCCTGCTACCCGTAGTTATGGCGGCATTGACGATGATGAATGCGGTCGAAACACGAACATGGTTGAAGCAGTGGCGTCTCGCAACGGTCATAGCGTTTATCTTCGCGGCCGTGGCCACGCCAACCGGCGACCCAGGAACATTATGCGCACTCGCTTTGCCCATCATCGCAATCTATTTCGCAGCCATAGCCGTATGCGCAGTATACGAGCACATCCAGCTATGGAAAGTCATGCGCGCGGCGGGCGAAGAACCCAAACTTCTCAAACTTTTACATAAAATGCGCGCCGCGTTACCATTTCGCGCGGCGCGCAAAGCCAAGCGCACCGGCAAACAGGAAGCCCCTGCAACAATAACTGCAGAAGGAGAATAATATGTTGTTCGGCATTTCGGGCACGGAACTCATGGTGATTCTTGTCATCGCTTTAGTGCTGGTAGGCCCCGACAAGCTGCCCGACTACGCACGCAAGGTCGGACGATTTATCCATAGCATGCGCGTACGCGGCCAAGCGTTGAGCGAACAAAGCAACATCGACGTTCACGGCCTTGTACAGGATTCCGGCATCAATGATATTCGCAAAGGTCTGGATGATGCCACGCAAGATGTGAACCGGCTGCTGCCGCCTATCCGGTGACGTTATCAATCCAACGGCAACGTTGACTCGCGTTGGATTAGCTTCACCGGCACACGCTCCACACCATGGTGAGGATGCCCCGCAATCGCATCCAGTAGGCATAGGGCAGCTTGACGCCCCAGCATTTCGTTGTTGTCATCAATAGAAGTAAGCAACGGATGCGCGTACGACACATAATCCGGACTGTTGTCGTGCCCGATAACCGCTACGTCTTGCGGCACGCGACATCCGTTACGTTCCAATTCCTCGATGCAGCCACGAGCCAGCACATCGTTTTGGCATATCACTGCGTCGAATGCAGCACCGTCATTGAGCAGCAGACGGGCAGCGGCGCGCCCCCATTCCGCTTCCCATGGACCGAACCGCGCTTCGCCAGCCAACTGTAATCCAGCATCATGCAAGGCCTTGAGCGCACCCCGCATCCGTTCATGTGTAACCGAGTACTCGGAGTCGCCAGCAATAATCGCAATACGAGTGCGCCCGCAGGAAAGAAGGTGGCGAACGGCCAAACACCCTGATTCCACATTGTCTTGTGCCACGGAACAATCATCGGGATCACGGGACGGGCCATAGGCGTAGACCACAGGTACCGGAGAATCCACGTAGTATGGCACCGGATCCGTACACCTGCTGATAATCAACAGTCCCGACACTCCTTGCACCAACATTCGTTCAATACCACTGTGGAACAATGCCTCATTGCCTGACGCATTGAACAGTAGCGCTGCGGCTGAGCGCGCTTGAAACGCATTCTCCGCTCCAATAAGAATGGTCGGGGAAAAGACGCCTTTCATATCAACGCCAATGATGCCAACGCGAAAATCCTGCATGCCGTGAGAATCCCTGACGCTTAACCTTGCCATCGATGCCATAGCTTCTGCGGCGCTATAACCCAACCTCCGCGCAGCATCAATCACTCGAATACGGGTTTTCTCGCTGACGTGAGGCTTTCCACGCAAGGCCTTGGACGCAGTGGACAGCGATACATTAGCCGCCGATGCCACTTCCTCCAAACGGACTGCGCCCACATTGAGCTCTTCCTCACCCTCTGACATATCGACTCCTCTGGCAAAGGCCTCAATGCCCCTAAATGATGCTGCAAACAGCCTTTAGTCTAATAGACTGCCACCTACGGCACCCGCATCCGGTAAGCACACACAAAATATTGATATCAAATTGTTATATTGCACATAATCCGGATGCGGCTCCAATCAATTCCGGTTTATCTTAATCAGTCCCGATCAATCAAAGCAGTGAGAGCCCAGAGGATGCTCACCACGTCGATGGCCTCCTGGAGGAATGCGCCGACGACGACCGGAATGAGATCGAACGCGGCGGCAATCATGCCGATGGTGGCAAGCACAAGGCCCGCGATTACGGCTTGAAGCATCACGCGCTTGGTGCGGCGTGCAATGGCGATGGCGCGCGGCACGGCGGCGATATTGTCATTCATAATGACCACCTGAGCGCTTTCGGAAGCGGCGGTGGATGTGCCGTCGGTCATGGCCACACCGATATCGGCGACGGCGAGCACCGGGGCATCGTTCACACCATCACCGACCATCATCGTGACGGTTTTGCCGGCTCCTGTAGCGGCCTTGACTGCGGCTACCTTATCCTCCGGGAACAGTTCGGCGTGAACCTCGTCAATGCCGACTTCGCTGGCAATGATATTGGCGGAAGCCCGCTTGTCACCGGTAAGCATGGCGAGCTTGGTGACGCCCAACTCATGCAGTTTGGCGAGCGCTGCCTTGGCGTTGGCGCGCGGCACATCGCGCAGCACGATGCGCGCGATCAGCTGACCATCAACAGACACATACGACGCCATTTCGTCCGGCTGAAGCAGCCCAAATCGTGTGCGCAGGTCATCCTCAGACCGACTGGGGGCGGTCCGATCGACCGCCAAGAATCCTTCCTCCCCGGCGGCCGCGAAAGACAGCCGGCCAACGCGCACCGCGTGTCCGTTCACCTCGCCGGAAACGCCTTTGCCGGCATCTTCATTGATATTCTTGATGACCGGATACTCCCGTCCATGGCCGGGCCAGCTGGCCTCCGGCTCGGGGCAGAGCCGCTGACCATCCTCGAACCGCTGGCGCAATCGGGCCATCGCCTCCGTTCCGGCCTTGGCGATGCCTTTGGACAGGATGTGCACCGAGTAGCTTTCCACCACGCCGGCCATCATCAGCACATGGTCTTCGTTGAGACGGGTTGCGGCACCGGGCAGCATCTCGACGCGCACGACCTGCGGCTGCTTGACGGTGAGCGTACCGGTCTTGTCGAAGAACACCTGCGTGACGCGGCCAAGGTTTTCCAGCACGTCCTGCGCTTTGATAAGCACGCCGGCTGCGGCGAGGCGTCCGGTTCCGGCGATGTACGCCACCGGTGCGGCGATGAGCAGCGGGCAGGGCGTGGCCAGCACCAGCACCTGGGCGAATCGCGTCGGCACCCCGGACATCGCCCATGCGATGCCGGCAATCATCAGCGAGAGCACGGTAAAGGGCACAGCCAAGCGGTCGGCGGTTTTTACCACGGCCGGGCGCGACTCCTGCGCGGAGGCCACGAGCTCGAGGATGCGCTGGTACTGCGAATCGGCGGCCACCTGGGTGGCACGCATGGTCAATGCAGTCGAGCCGTTCACCGCGCCGGACATCACGCGGGCGCCGGCGAACACTTCACGCGGCACCGGCTCACCGTTGATATTGCTCAGGTCGAGCGTGGCCGTGCCGGACAGCAGCTCGCCGTCAACCGGCACAGTTTCGCCCGGCAACACCATGAGTACGTCGCCCAGCTGCACCTGCTCGACCGGCACCGTGTCGAAGCGGTGCGCGGCGGCGGCAGCCGATGCCAAGCCCACACGCCGGAAGCCATCGGACGAATCGCCCTTACCGGCAGCAAACCCACGCCCCACGCCAGGCAGGTTGACGACGTGCGCGGTTTGCGGCGCGGCCTCCATCAGCGCGGTCAGGCTGCGCTCGGCCTTGGCTTGAGCGTATTCCTCAATGGCCTCGCCGGACGTGATCATCAGCGTCACCGCCCAACTTGCCCAGTATTCGGCGACGGCCACGGTGGAGAGGATCGCGACCACGGCCAGCACATCGACTCCAACCTGCCCATGACGCAAATCGTCAATCATGCCGCGCACAGTGTCAATCACGATAATCAGCACCAGTGCGATAACCAGCCACTGGCCGAAGCCCGGATTGCCAAGTACCGGAATCGCCATCGCATTGCCCCACGGACGCCAATCGCCCAGTAAAGCCAGCGGAATTGCGGCGATGACGACGACCGGAAGCATCGGCACAAGCTTGCAGATGTCGAGAATTTTGGTGAAGAATCTGATGAGTCTGCTCATCATTGCTCCTTACGCTCGTATACGGAGTCGATTGCGGTACGGCAAGCGTGGCCCGCGCAATCGGCGCTACGGTCACGCCTTGTTAACCCACCGGCGGCTTTGCCTGGGGCTTCGCTTTGCTCGGCTCCCGCGCAACCTTCCGATACACGGCGTAAAGAAATGTATTCAGTTTTGTATTGAATTATGCGCTGTGTTCAGGACGTCGCCCGAACTCAGTGCTTGGCCTACCCTATCAACGAGCGTTGCGCGACATGCCGGATATCGAAACTGCGTTGGCGGCATGGGCGCGGGGCACAATCGCGCATACGAAAGGCCCGTGGCAGGAGTTTGCTCACTGTCACGGGCCTTTGCTTGTCCGACACGGTGTTCAGCGGTTACCGCTCAACACCGTGTGACGTTGTCGAGTCGGCTTTACCACAGGCCGAACGGGTCGGAGAAGCCGCCGCCGTCACCGGTGCCGCCATCGCTGTTGCCATTGCCATTACCGTAACCGTTCTGGCCATTGCCGTTCTGGTTGTTCTGGTTATTCTGGCTGTTGCCGTTGGAATCGGAGCCGGACGAACCGTTCACCGACGACTCCTCCTGATCGAGCGTCACGTCCACATTCATGGTCTTGCCGTCGCGCACGATGGTCAGCGTCACCTTGTCTCCCAAAGCCGCGGCACGAACGTAACCAAGCAGCGAGTAGTTGTTGTTCACGGCGTTGCCGTTGAAGGCCACGATGGTGTCGCCCTCCTTAAGGCCGGCCTTGTCGGCCGGGCCGCCGGAGACGACCGCGCTGCCGGTGGCGCTGGACTTGGTGATGGTCGCGCCGCCGCGGGTCACGCCGTCGGCTTCAACCGTGTCGGACTTGATGACCACGCCGAGGGCAACGTGCTTGACCTTGCCGTCCTTGATGATTTCGTCGGCCACACGCTTGACGAGGTTGGACGGGATGGCGAAGCCGATGCCGATGGAGCCGGCGGAGTCGGAGGAGGTGGCGGTGGAGGCGATCGAGGAGTTGATGCCGATCACCTGGCCGGCCGCGTTGAAGGTCGGGCCGCCGGAGTTGCCGGGGTTGATGGCCGCGTCGATCTGGACGGCGTTGGTGACGATCTCGTTGTTGTTATCGTCGGTCACGGTCACCGGGCGGTTCAGGGCGGAGACGATGCCGGTGGTGGCGGTGTCGTCGTAGCCGAGCGGGTTGCCGATGGCCATCACGTTCTCGCCGACGGCGAGCTTGTCGGAATCGGCGAATTCCACGGCCTTGAGGTCGCTCGGCGGGTTGTCGAGCTTGATGACCGCAAGATCGGTGGTGGCGTCAGTGCCGACGAGCGTGGCGGAATACATGTTGCCGTTGGCAAGCGTCACCTGAATCTGCTGGGCGCCGGAGATCACGTGGTTGTTGGTGATGATGTGGCCTTCGGTGTCGATGATGGCACCGGAGCCCTTGGCGGTGCCGTTGCTCAACGCGGTCTGGATGGAGACCACGGAGCCGGAGACATCGCTGGCGACAGTCTGCCAGTCGGGGGCTTCGCCGCTCTTGGCGGTGGCGGACCCGGAGCCGGACTTATTCGAGCTGACGTTGGACAGCGAATTGCTGGTCGGCAAGGTGATCAGGCCGCTGGTGAGGGCACCGTAGCCGAGGCCCAGGCAGAGGGCCGCAGCCAGAACGGCGGCGACCACGGCGATGAGGATGTTGCTCGCCGTCTTGGACATGCCCTGCTTGGCGGGGCCGGGCTGACCGGGCTGACCGGGCTGTCCCGGCTGGCTCGGACCTTGACCGTTCGGCGTACCGGTACCGGGAGTGCCGAAACCGAACAGACCGCCCTGCTGGGGCTGCTGGCCATTCCGGCCATTCTGACCGGACTGGCTGGCAAACGGGTTGCCGTTGTTCTGCTGCGGCTGCGTGGGCGGATTGAACGGATTGCCGTTGCCCTGCGGCTGCGGGTTATTGGTGTAGTAGGGGTTGCGGTTGCCCTGCTGGCCCTGTGGGGTTTGCTGTGCAGGCTGGCCGAACGGGAATTGCTGCGTGGGCTGGGCATTGCTGCCGGCCTGGCCGCCCTGCTGGCCCTGTGCCTGAGTCGGGGTCGGACCATAAGCGCCATATTCCGGGGCCGGACGATACAGCGGAGTTGTGGCCGAGGTCTGGTCTGCGGCCGGCGCTGCCGGAGAAGCCGGCGAGGAGGAGACCACCGTGCTCTCGCCCTTGGCGGAGGCGTAGTCCGGGATGGGCTCGGTGGCGGCGGTGTCGGTAACGGCTTGCGTAGGCCGCTGATCGGCAGCGGGGGCGGCCGGGGGAACCGGGGCTTGCTGCTCGCTGGAATCGCTGGCGTTGCCGGCATCAACCGAGGCGCCGCCTACAAATGGGTTCTTCGGCTCGATGTTGCCGGTATCGGCAGTATTATTGGGGTTTTCGTTATTCTGCGGGGTCTGGTCGACGCCCTGCGGGTTAAATTCGTCAGCCATTGCTGCTCCTTTTCCTAAATTCCTATCGCGTCTGTTCGGCGGCTATTCGGGCACTTGCCCATTGCCACTTCTCGTGTGCTACCTCAGTAGTAAAGGCAGTCAATCTGGAGGTTTTCTGAACGTTGATTGAAAGTCTATGCGTAATCATCGCAGAGTCTTATGGGCATCTCGGCTTCGAGGGGCTGATTTCCTGTTTCGGGAACATCTACTTGCACTTCAAGGGGCTGTTCGCGCGGTCAATTCCGAGTATCAAGGGCCCTCATTTAACGCCATTCCGCCATTTTTGCAGCCGGCCTACTTGACCGGGAGCCCCTTGAAGCGGAAGTAGACGTTCGGGAGCGGCGAAATCCGCCCCTCGAAACCGAGTTCTTCACAATTTCCGGCCCTTTTCTGGCCCTTCTGCCTAAAGTGAACATATGACGATCAGCCTTCTTGAACATCCGTTGGGCGCACAGCCCGGACAGCCCGGCGACCGCAGCGCCTTCCATTTCGAAACGATCACCCGCCTGCCATCCACGGCCAGCGGGCTTGGGCGAGACGGTGCCCGATACGGCCGCACCGGCATCATTCACACGCCCCACGGCGATATTCGCACGCCTGCCTTCGTGCCGGTGGGCACGCAAGCCGCGATGAAGGCCGTGTTGCCCGAGCAGATGAAGGATCTAGGCGCACAGTGCCTGCTGGCCAACGCCTTCCACCTGTTCGAGCGCCCGGGCGAGGACGTGCTGGACGCGGCCGGCGGCTTGGCGCGTTTCATGAACTGGGATGGGCCCACGTTCACCGATTCTGGCGGTTTCCAAGTGATGTCGCTGGGCGTCGGCTTCAAGAAGACGCTGGCAATGGACGTGACCGGCATGAAGTCGGACGACATCATCGCCAAGGGCAAGGAGCGCATGGCCTGGGTGGATGAGGACGGCGTGACGTTCAAGTCGCCTTTGAATGGTGACGCACATCGTTTCTCCGCTGAGATTTCGATGGGCATCCAGCACAAAATCGGCGCGGACATCATGTTCGCGTTCGATGAACTCACCACGCTGATGAACACCCGCTCCTACCAGGAGGATTCGGTGGAGCGCACGTTCCGCTGGGCCCGTCGCTGCGTGGACGAGCACCAGCGGCTGACGGCTGATCGAGTCGGGAAGCCGTATCAGGCGTTGTATGGCGTGGTGCAGGGCGCGAATTACGAGGATCTGCGCCGACGTGCGGCCTCGCAGATCGCCTCTCTGGACTTCGACGGCGTGGGCATCGGCGGCGCGATCGAGAAGCGCATCATCGGCGACACCTGCGCATGGATCTGCGACGCGATGCCGGAAAACCGCCCACGCCACGTGCTGGGTATCGCCTCTGTGGACGACATTTTCGCTTGCGTGGAGAACGGCGGCGACACCTTCGACTGCGTGGCCCCCGCACGCTGCGCCCGAAACGGCGCGATTTACACGCGCGCCGGCCGGTACAACATCAAGCGTGCCCAGCATAAGTTCGATTTCGGGCCGCTGGAGGAGGGATGCGACTGCTACACATGCCAGCATTATTCGCGCGCGTACGTCGACCACCTGCTGCGCGCCCGCGAGTTCAACGGGTTCACGTTGGCCACGATCCACAACGAGCATTTCTTCGTGAAGCTGCTAGACGACATCCGCGCCTCGATCGACGGCGGATACTTTGATGAGTTCCGCGACGAAGCGCTGGCCCACTTCTACGGCAACGGCGAGCGCCGGCCAGGGTTGTGAGTTTTTCTCCTTCGTTGCGGCTTGTGCCGAACTTCTCTCTGCTCCCCCGCTGAGGCTGAGACGTTAAGCAAACAGCCCAGTGGGCTGTTTGTAGTCGAAGGTGAGACGATAGTCGAACCAGCAGGTTGCAGGCAAGGCCCGTCCTTAATTGCGGACGAGCTGTCACGAAGTGACTGAGGGGAGTGTCGCCACCGTCAAAGATCACGGCACCCGCAGAAGACCCACGAGCGATATATCCCTGCCGCCCATGCGACACGCCGAAGATTGCATGATTACCCAGCCGGGTGTAAGTTAGTCGATTGTCTGCGAGTGTGGCGGAATGGTAGACGCGCTGTCTTCAGGTGGCAGTGAGTGTATGCTCGTGGGGGTTCAACTCCCCCCACTCGCACCAGCAACTAAAGGGCTGGAGCCGGAAGGTTCCAGCCCTTTTGCTTTGTCCGGGCAAGCGCCGTTTTTCAAGTTGCGATGGCCTTGAGGGGGGCTTAGGACTTGAGACTTATGGCCCAACTTTCGTGGCGGAAAATGTCCCGGTACCTGCATCAATCGTTTGACGTTCAAGCCAGGCCAGAATCCGCTGTCCCGGTTCGCGATTTCGGGCGATCTTTGCAAACCGGGACAATTTTTGTTGCCCCGGTATAAATGTCAATCGATTTATGCGAAAACCGGGACAACGTGCCAATTCCAGAATCGGCCTTATTCCGCCGATTCCGTCTGCCAGACGATATGAGTTGAGGAAACCGGAGTGTCCCGGTTCACGAAAACAAGCCGAAATCGCCGACCGGGACAGCGGATTCTGCCCCGGTCGACAGGTCAAACGATTGACATATGAACCGGGACAAATACAGATCAGAGAGAAGCCCATGAAGTAGATTTAACTTTCCTCAACTTTCCGTCCGCCATAAACTAGCATTACATAGCATCATGAACCGAGACGAAATCAACGAAGCATTTGGAGTCACCGACGACCAGCTCGACC
>OHAI01001660.1_pt1 | contig 17025 bp, 13 predicted proteins | sample 1577091 | NCBI WGS metagenome assembly OHAI01 (sample SAMEA3541548, study PRJEB24748) | human gut metagenome | biome: human gut; feature: human-associated habitat; material: faeces | place: China | collected 2012
CCCAACACTGCCACAGTAGGTCCGGGACGTCCGCTTACAACGCGGGCTTTGACACCCGTCAGGGCCAAACCAGTCTGAGGTGTCAAACCTAATTGCTGTAAAAAAGCAGTGACTTTAGCTGCTGTTTTAGTTTCTTTAAAGCCAAGTTCCGGTTCCCTTTCGATATCCTGCGCTAAAGCTTCGACTTTAGCGGCCCAGGCATCAATAGCGGCGCATACTTTTGCTTTCATCACATCTTTGTCCGTAATAAACACCTCGCTTTGAAATAGTATACACTTTATTCTTGTAAATCGTTTTTAATTATAGCATAAATACTATCAGTGGTACAGGTTTAATTCTAAGCATTTTGTTTGATTATGAACTTTTATTTCTTTAAACTTTACCACAACTTACAAAATTTTACAATTCCATTATATTTTGCTTGCCCGGCGCAGTGAAATAGAGTATAATATATCCTGTATCGCTATGTATTAGACGTATGAAATATAAAAAGGAGATTCCAAACCATGAGCAAGTTCAATTTCATCAAGACCGATATTCCTGACGTGCAGATCATCGAGCCGACTGTTTTTGGCGATGACCGCGGCTATTTTATGGAGACCTACCAGATCGACGAGTTCGCCGCAGCGGGCATCGACAAACCCTTCGTGCAGGATAACCAGAGCCGCTCCACCAAGGGCGTGCTGCGCGGCCTGCACTTCCAGACCAAGCACACCCAGGGCAAGCTCGTCCGCGTGACCCTGGGCGAGGTGTTCGACGTCGCCGTCGACTGCCGCCCCAACAGCAAGACCTTCGGCAAGTGGGTGGGCGCAACGCTGTCCGCCGACAACAAGAAGATGCTCTGGATTCCCGAGGGCTTCGCCCACGGCTTTGTCGTGCTGTCCGATGTGGCCGAGTTCTGCTACAAGTGCACCGACGTCTACGACCCCACCGCCGAGGGCGGCATTCCCTACGATGACCCGACGGTCAATGTGCAGTGGCCCGACTGCGGCTGCGAGCACAAGACCAGCGCCAAGGACAAGGAGCACACCCCGTTTGCCGCCCAGAAGTTCGAATATTTTGAGAAATATTGAGGGTAAACCGTGCAGAAACTGAAAGACACCTTCGCAGGCTTCTGGAAATACCGTTACCTGCTGCAAAACCTGATTTCCCGTGATTTCAAACTGAAATACCGCCGCAGCGTGCTGGGCGTGGCGTGGAGCGTGCTGAACCCGCTGCTGACCTGCCTGGTCATGTGGGCCGTGTTCGGTGCGCTGTTCAACCAGCGCGGTCAGGGCATCGAGGACTTCCCGCTGTTCCTTATCATCGGCCAGCTGATGTTCAACTTCTTCCGCGAGAGCACGACCATGGCCATGGAGAGCGTGCTGAAGAACGGTCCGCTGCTGCGCAAGGTCTATATTCCCAAATACATCTTCCCGCTGGAAAAGTGCTGCTTTGCGCTCGTCAACTTCTTTTTCAGTCTCGTGGCACTGTTTATCGTCGCGCTGCTGACCTGGTCGCACATCTCGATCGGGACTGTGCTGCTGGCCGTTTATCCCCTTGTGATGCTGTTTATTTTCAGTCTGGGCATCGGGCTGATATTGTCCACGCTCTACGTTTTTGTGCGTGACATCATGCATATCTGGGAGGTCTTTTGCACACTGCTTGTCTACGGCAGCGCCATCTTCTACGACCCGCGCCAGATGGAAAGCTGGATGCAGTACGTCATCAACCTGAACCCCATCTACTGGTACATCACCGCCGTGCGTTCCTGCGTCATGTGGGGCGAGGGGCTGACCCCCAACATGGTGCTGATTCCGTTCCTCTGCGCCGCGCTGAGCCTGGGCCTCGGCATCTGGGTGTTCAAAAAGAATCAGGACAAGTTCGTCCTGTACATGTAAGGGGGCATCGAAATGGCAGAGCAGAAACCCATCATCTCCATCGACCATGTTTCGATGCGCTTCAACCTCTCCAAGGAAAAGCACGAAAGCCTGAAAGAGTACTTTGTCGCGCTGCTGCACGGCGGTGTGCGGTTTGACGAGTTCTTCGCGCTGGACGATGTATCGTTTGATATTATGCCCGGCGATTTCTACGGCCTCATCGGCCTGAACGGCAGCGGCAAGTCTACGCTGCTGAAAGTGATTTCCGGCGTCTACAAGCCCAGCGCCGGCAAGGTCACGGTCAACGGTACGATTGCGCCGCTGATCGAATTGGGCGCAGGCTTTGACATGGACCTGACCGCACGGGAAAACATTTATTTAAACGGCACCGTGCTGGGCTACACGCCCAAGTACATCGACTCAAAGTTCGACGACATCGTCGAATTCAGCGAATTGCAGGATTTTCTCGACGTGCCGCTGAAAAACTACTCCTCCGGCATGGTCGCGCGTCTGGCGTTCGCCGTGGCAACGATAACGAAGCCCGACATCCTGATTGCCGACGAGATCCTGTCCGTCGGTGACTTCCTGTTTCAGGAGAAGTGTGAGAAGCGCATGGCCGAGCTGCTGTCCGGCGGCACGACGGTCATTCTGGTCAGCCACTCCATTGACCAGATCGAGCGTATGTGCAACAAGGTAGCCTGGCTCGACCACGGTCATCTGCGCCGCATCGGCGCGACGAAGGAAATTACCGCCGAGTACCGAAGGTTCGAGAAAAAGGACGCCATGCCGGCCAAAGTCACCGAGGAATAAGCTATGTCCGAGAACACGAAACCGAACAACGAGCGCCCTGCCGACCTGGCCGTACAGGACAGCGTCGGCGGCATGGCGCGGCGGCTTTTGAACCCCGCCCACCTGCGGGACCTCGCGGGGCGCAGCGTCAAGACCCTGCGGGAGCAGGGGGCCGAGCAGCTCTGGCGCGATGTGAAATTCCGCGTCGGGCTGGCGATGCACCACGACGACTGGCGGCACCGCGCCGACATTCCGCTGCGCCGGGAGCTGAAGGCCCAGCACGCCGCGCACCTGCAGGGGCCGAAGATCAGCATCATCGTGCCGCTGTACAATACGCCCGCCAAGCTGTTTGACGAGATGCTGCAAAGCGTCGTCAGGCAGACCTACACAAACTGGGAATTGGTGCTGGTGGACGCATCCGACGCCGACAAGCGGCTGGAGCGCCGTCTGCCCAAGGCTGTACCCGGCACGATTGTGTATGAGCCGATTGAAAACGGCGGCATTGCCCTCAACACGACCCGCGGTTTTGCGCTGGCGCACGGCGAGTACATCACGCTGCTGGACCACGACGATGTGCTCTACCCGAACGCGCTGTTCGAGGTTGTGCAGACGATACAAAACACCGGAGCGGATTTTGTCTATAGTGATGAAATCGTTCTCTCCGCCGATTTGAAGAAGCTGGGCGGCTACCACTTCAAGCCCGACTTTGCACCCGACTACCTGCGCGGGGTCAACTTTATCACGCATTTAGCAGTGTTCAGCCGTCCGCTGCTGGACGCGGCGGGCGCGTATGAGTCGAAGGAGTTTGACGGTGCGCAGGACCATGATTTGATCCTGCGCCTGACAGAAAAAGCACAGCGCATCGAGCATATCAAGAAGGTGCTCTACATCTGGCGTGCCGCGGCCGGCTCCACCGCCGCGGGCATGGAGGCCAAGCCCTACGCCGTCGCGGCGGGGGAGCGCGCCATCGACGCGCAGCTCAAGCGTCTCGGTCTGCCGGGCCACGCCATGGCCGTGCCCGACGCGCCCGGCGCATTTCAGGTGCGGTACGAGCTGACCGGCCACCCGAAAATCAGCGTACTGATCCCCAGTAAAGACCACATTGACGACCTGGACCGCTGCCTGACGAGCCTGTACAAAAACGCGGGCTACGAAAATTTTGAGGTCATCGTCATCGAGAACAACTCCACCGACCCGGCAACGTTTGCCTATTACGAAACACTGCCCAGCCGCTTTGCCGACTGCCGCGTCGTCTACTACAAGGGCGCGTTCAACTTCTCGGCCATCAACAACTTCGGCGCGACGTTCGCCGAGGGCGAGCACCTGCTGCTGCTCAACAACGACATTGAGGTGTTGTCGTCCGATTTCCTGCGCGAACTGCTCAGCTACAGCCAGCGGCCCGACGTAGGCGCGGTGGGCGCCAAGCTCTACTACCCCGACGACACGATCCAGCACGCGGGCGTGCTGATGGGCATCAACGGCAGCGCGGGCCACAGCCACAAGAGCTACCCCCGCACCGCTGTGGGGGACATGTACCGCTTGGTCACGACGCAGAATTATATGGCCGTGACGGGTGCCTGCCTGATGACAAAAGCGTCGCTCTACCGCGCATTTGGCGGGTTGGACGAGGAAAAGTTTGCCGTCGCCTACAACGATGTAGACTACTGCCTGAAGCTGTGGCAGAAGGGGCTGTTGAACGTTTACACCCCGCGCGCCGAGGCCTATCACTACGAGAGCAAGAGCCGCGGCCTGGATACCTTAAGCGAGAACGCCAAGCGATATGAGCGCGAAAAGGCGAATTTCTACGCGAAATATCAGCAGTATATCAACAATTACGACCCCTATTACAACCCCCATTTCAACAATCTGTTTGAGAATTTCGGGTTGAAGTGATGGAAACCGTATTGCCGAAGCGCAAGACTCACCATTTGCAGGGTTACGATTACAGCCAAAACGGCGCCTATTTTATCACAATATGCACGCACCAACGCAGAATGTTGTTTGGTCCGAACCGGGCTCCCGTAGGGGCGGATTCCATATCCGCCCGCATGGCGGCGCGCGTTTTCCGGGAGATCATCGGCCAATATCCGGCGGTCCAGTGCCGTTATTTTGTGGTGATGCCCAATCATTTTCACGCGTTGGTCGAGATTGAACGGGCACGGGCGGATATGGAATCCGCCCCTACGATTATCAGCATCGTGCAGGCGTTCAAACGGTATTCTACCGTCGAGTACATCCGTCTTGTCAAGCGCGGGCAAGCCGCACCGTTCGATAAGCACCTTTGGCAGCGTTCCTTTCACGACCACGTCATCCGCAATGAAACCGATTACCGCATGATTGCGGAATACATTCAATCCAACCCCCGCCTTTGGCACAAAGACTGCTTTTATGAGGAGCCATCCCATGAGCCTTGAAACGAAACGCATCAAAGAATTGTTCGGCTATGCGCGGACGCTGACGAAAGAACAGGGCGTCGGCGTCATGGCCGGGCGGGCCGTCGGCTTTTTTAAGCGGCGGTTCTTCGGCAAAAAAGCGCGGTATCTGCCGTCGAAGCAGACGCTGGAGGCCCAGCGTGCCGACGCAGCCACCCGCGCCGACGGCTGGCCGACCATCAGCATTCTAACGCCGCTGTACAACACACCGCCGCAGTTTTTGCAGCAATTTTTGGACAGCGTGCAGGCCCAGACCGCGCCGAACTGGCAGCTGGTTCTGGTGGACGCCAGCGACGGTGCCCACCCCGACGTGGGCGAGACCGTCCGCACCCGCGCCGCGCAGGACAAGCGCATCGTCTACGCCAAAATCGAGAACAAGGGCATTGCCGCCAATACGAACGAGGCCACGAAGCTCGCAGCGGGTGAGTATCTGGCCCTTGCCGACCACGACGACATGCTCGCGCCTCATGCCGTCTATTGCATGAGCAAAGCGCTGGCCGAAAGCGGCGCGGCGTTTGCCTACAGCGACGAGGCCCTGTTTGAGAAAACGCCCGAGCACCCGCGCGTCGGCCACTTCAAGCCCGACTATGCGCCCGAGTACCTGATGGCCGTCAACTACATCTGCCATCTGGCCGTGTTCAAAAAATCGCTGTTCGACGCCGTCGGCGGTGAGCGCCCTGCCTGTGACGGTGCGCAGGATCACGATTTATTCCTGCGTCTCATCGACGAAATGCAGCGCCGTGACCCCGCAGCCAAGCCGCTGCACATCCCGCAGGTGCTGTATTACTGGCGCGTGCACGCGGCGTCCACCAGCGGCGGCACGGCGGCCAAGCCCTATGTGGAAAAGGCTGCGCAAAAGGCCGTGGCCGACCATCTGGCCGCCACAGGGCGGCAGGGCAGGGTGGAGCCGGGCAAATTCCCGGGCACCTGCCATGTGGTGTGGGACATTCCCGAGCCGCAGCCGCTCGTGTCAATTTTGATTCCCAACAAGGACCACACCGACGATTTGGAAAAATGCCTGCACAGCATCTACGCCAAAACGACCTACGAGAATTTCGAGGTCATCGTCATTGAGAACAATTCCACCGACCCGGCCACAGCGGCCTACTACAAAAAGCTGCCGGAGCGGTATGACCGCGCGCGGGTCGTGACTTACAAGGGCGGCTTCAACTTCAGCCGCATCAACAATTTTGGCCGCAGGTACGCGGCGGGCAAGTATCTGCTGCTGCTCAACAATGACGTCGAGGTCATCAACGGCGATTGGCTCACCCAGATGGTGGGCGAGTGCAGCCAGCCCGGCGTCGGCCTCTGCGGGGCAATGCTCTACTATCCCGACGACACGATCCAGCACGCCGGCATCATCACGGGGCTGGGCGGCTACGCCGGGCACAGCCACAAATACCACAAGCGCGGCGGCAGCGGGTATATGTTCCGGCTGGCCACGGTGCAGGATTTTTCCGCCGTGACAGCGGCCTGCCTGCTGGTGCGCATCGCCGTTTACGACGAGCTGCACGGCCTGGATGAGGAGTTCACGGTTGCCTACAACGATGTGGACTTCTGCCTGCGTGCGCGCGACGCGGGCTGGCGCATTGTCTGGACGCCCTACGCCGAGCTCTACCACTATGAAAGCAAGTCCCGCGGCTCCGACGAGAACGATCCCGCCAAAAAAGCACGCTTTGACGCCGAGCATGAACGTCTCTACGCCGTGCACGGGCGGGAGAATATTCTGCACGACCCCTATTACAGCCCGTCGCTGTCGCTGGATTACGAGGATTTTCGTGAGAGCGGAGATTTGCGGAATCTGAAATGAGTTGATTGCCTTCCCCCGTGGGGGAAGGTGCCCGAGGCCCCGACCGAGGGCGGATGAGGGGCGGGTTTGCCCTATTGCCCGTCAGTGGGAAATTCCCGGTAAGTTTGCCCCTCATCAGTCAGCGGGCGGGGCCGCTGACAGCTTCCCCCTCTGGGGAAGCCATACTGACAAAAAATGCACGCTGTAAATTTCACGGCGTGCGTTTTTATTATTCTTTTTTGTCCGGCGGGAACTCACCCTGCTTTTCGGCTTCCAGGCGGCTCAGGCGGGCTTCGAGCTCGGAGATGCGCTGATTGACAATATCCGGCAGATCCTGCTGGTCCAGATCGTCCGCCGGGCAGCACTTGATATTGCCGACGCGGACGATCTCCGCGGGTACACCGACAGCAGTGGCGTTGGCGGGCAGGTTCTTCAGCACAACGCTGCCCGCGCCGACGCGGACGTTATCACCGATGTAGACCGGGCCCAGCACCTTCGCGCCCGCGCCGATCAGCACATTGTCGCCCAGCGTCGGATGGCGCTTGCCGGTGTCCTTGCCGGTACCGCCCAGGGTGACGCCGTGGTAGATCGTGCAGTTGTCGCCGATCTCCGTCGTCTCACCAAAGACGATGCCCATACCGTGGTCGATAAAGAGCTTGCACCCGATCTTGGCGCCGGGGTGGATCTCGATGCCGGTCAGGTGGCGCGCCAGCTGGCTGACAAAACGGGCCAGGAAGAAACACCGGTGGTTGTACAGAAAATGTGCGATCTTGTGCGTGACCAGCACATGAAAGCCGGGGTACAGGATGATGACCTCCGCCACATTGCGCGCGGCGGGGTCCTTATCGCGGATATTTTTTGCATCTTCCCAAAGGCCCATAGTTCGTTCCTCTTCCTATTTACCATACTTATTGTAAATATACCACAAAGCCGGACAAAGTGCAATGCTGTACGCGCCGCGCGCGGATTTTTGCGGATTTTGTCAAATCCTCCAAAAGTCAGCGCAAAAATCTATAAAATCCTTACTTTTGCAAAAAGCCCGTTTGCATTGACACCGCCGCCCCTGCATGGTACAATAAGTAAAACATAGGTAAAGTCATAGGAAGGAGTGTGCCGGGAAGATGCGTTTTATTTCTGTCTTTAAAAATCACGGCACAGTGTTCTTTCCCGTCGCTGCTTTGTGTATGACTTTTTGACTTTTCCCTTTTGGGAAAAGTTTTTTTTTGCCCATGCGCGGCTTAGAGGCGCATGGGCAAAAAAACAACCGCGTACAGCGGTTGTTCCGCAATTTACGTCCGCGAACGCGGACAATGAATTTGGTAGAAACTATAGGGAGGTTCCCACCATGCTGATCCGCAACGCAAAGGACAGCGCGGGCAAGGCCATTGAGGTCTGGCTGCGCGACGGAAAAATTGCCGCTGTCGGTCTGGGGCTGCTCGTCCCGGAAGGGGAGGAGGTGCTCGATGCGAAGGGCCGCACGGTCCTGCCCGCCTTCATCGACACCCACTGCCACTGGCGCACCCCCGGCTTTGAGTACAAGGAGGACATCTCCACCGGCTCCGCCGCGGCTGCCGCGGGGGGGTACACCTTCGTCAACCTGATGCCCAACACGAAGCCGGTCTGCTCCAGTGCCGAGATTGCCCACGCCGTCGAGGTCGAGGCCGCCCGCGTCGGCCTGTGCGACGCAAACCAGACCGTCTCCATTACGAAGGATTTCGACGGCAAAACGCTGGATCATCTGCTGACCCTGCCCGAGGACATCAAGTTCATCACTGAGGACGGCAACGGCGTCATGAACAACGCCGTCATGGCCCGCGCGTTCGCGATTGCCACCGAGCGCGGCCTGACCATTATGTCCCACGCCGAGGACCGCGAGATCAGCCCCTGGGACTACCGCCTGGCCGAGAACATCGAGACCGTGCGCAACTGCCATCTGGCCGAGTACTACGGCACCCGGCTGCACATGTGCCACGTCTCCACCAGGGAATCCGTCGATGCCGTCCGCATGAGCCGGATGCGCGGTGCGCGGGTCAGCTGCGAGGTCACGCCGCACCACCTGTGGTTTGACGACAGCCGCCTGACCTACCGCGTCAACCCGCCCATCCGCAAGGCGGACGACGTGACCGCGCTGATCGACGCCATCAAGGACGGCACCGTGACCTGCATCGGCACCGACCACGCCCCCCACACCGCCGAGGAGAAGGAGAAGGGCGCTGCCGGTATGGTGGGTCTGGAAACGGCCTTCGGCGTCTGCTACACCAAGCTCTGCCGTGAGCAGCGTCTGCCGCTGGAAACGCTCAGCTTCCTGATGAGCGCCGGTCCCGCCGCCGTGCTGGGCCTGGCCGACCGCAAGGGTATGCTGGAGCCGGGCTACGACGCCGACATCGTGCTGGTGGACCTTGACCACATGTACGAGGTCCACGCCGACGAGCTGCACAGCAAGAGCAAGAACTGCCCCTACGACGGCGCACTGCTGTACGGAAAAGTGGTAACCACGATCAAAGGCGGGAAGGTTACGTTCCAGATTGAAGAATAACACCCCTTCACGCACAAAACACCCGTAGGGGCGCACTCTATATGCGCCCGTGCAGGCTGCCGCTGGCACAGTCCCGCGGGCGGATATGGGATCCGCCCCTACGATTCCCAACTTTATATAATAGAACCGCAATTTATATACATCAAACGGAGGAATCAGCATGCTTACCAACATGGACAAGCTCTACGAGAGCGTCGCAGCAAACGGCCCGGTCTGCGTGGGCCTGGACACCGAGATCAGCTACCTGCCCACCACCGACACCGCCAAGACGGCAGGGGAGAACGTCGTCGCGTTCAACCGTGCGCTGATCAACGCCACCAAGGGCGTCGCGGGCTGCTACAAGGTGCAGATCGCCTATTATGAGTCCCTGGGCCTGGACGGCATGCGCGCCTACGCCGAAACGCTGAAGCAGGCCCGCGCCACCGGCCTGCCCGTCATTGCCGACATCAAGCGCGGCGACATTGCCAAGACCGCCGAAATGTACGCCAAGGCGCACTTTACCGGTGATTTCGAGGCCGACATCATCACACTGGCCCCCTACATGGGCCTTGACTCCATCAGCCCGTATCTGCCGTACTGCGCCGAGCAGGGCAAGGGCGTGTTCGTGCTCTGCCGCACCTCCAACCCCGGCGCGAAGGACTTTGAGTACAAAAAGCTCGACGATGGCCGCCATGTGTACGACCTCGTCGGCGACAGCCTGACCGCCCTTGGCAAAGACTACATGGGCGAGCACGGCTATTCCAGCATCGGCCTGGTCATCGGCGGCACCCACACCGAGGAGGCCACCGCCATCCGCGCGGCCTACAAGGACACCTTCTTCCTGATCCCCGGCTACGGCGCACAGGGAGGCAAGGCGGCGGACATCGCGCAGTACCTGACCAAGGGCAACGGCGGCGTTGTCAACTCCAGCCGCGGCATCCTGCTGGCTTACAAGAAGCAGCCCGGCGTTGCCTTTGACGAGGCCGCCTACAACGAGTGCGTGCGTATGCGGGAGGATATTCAGGGTGAATGCAACAAGCTGTAATCTGACGGTCCTGCGCCAGGAAACCGTCGCAGAGGATATTATGCGCCTTACGGTCCAGTGGCAGGACCGCAGCCGCGAGCCCCACGCCGGGCAGTTTTACATGCTGCGCGCCTGGGCCGCGGACGCCACGCCGATTCTTTCCCGCCCCATCAGCGTTGATGACTTTGACAACCAGACCGGCGCACTGACCTTCCTGTATCAGGTCAAAGGCGAGGGCACCCACAAGCTTGCCGCGCTGAAAAAGGACGACACGCTGACCGTGACCGGCCCCTGCGGCAACGGCTTTGACACTGCCGCACTGGCCGGGCAGTACAAGCGCATTGCCGTGGTCGGCGGCGGCATCGGCACCGCGCCGCTGCTGCTGCTCTGCAAGGAGCTCTGCCGCGCGGGCGTGCGCCCCGACCTGTTCGTGGGCTTCCGCGACACGACCTACGGCATGGACCGCTTTGTGCCCTGGTGCCGCGACATCTACGCCGCAACCGACTCCGGCAAGGAGGGACACCACGGCCTGGTCACCGACCTGCTGGACGTGAGCAAGTACGACATTGTGCTGACCTGCGGCCCCATGGTCATGATGCGCGGCGTGGCTAAGCTCTGCGCCGCCGCAGGCGTGCCCTGCCTGGCCAGCCTTGAAAAGAAGATGGCCTGCGGTCTGGGCGCGTGCCTGGGCTGCACCTGCCATACGAAAATCGGCCCGGTCACCGTCTGCAAGGACGGCCCGGTCTTTAACGCACAGGAGGTGTTTGACTGATGGCAGACCTGCATGTTGATTTTCTCGGCAAGCGGCTGGCCGGGCCGGTCATCGCGGCCAGCGGCACCTTCGGCTTCGGCCCCGAGTACGCGGGCATTGAGGATCTGCGCGTGCTGGGCGGCATCTCCGGCAAGGGGCTGACCCTGAACGGCCAGCCCGGCAACGAGGGTGAGCGCCTCTACGAGACGCCGTCGGGCCTGATGAACTCCATCGGCCTGCAGAACCCCGGTGTGCAGCACTTTATCGACCACGAGCTGCCTGCCATGCGCCGGTGCGGCACCACCGTCTGGGCGAACCTCGGCGGCCACACGATTGAAGAAAACGTCGAGGGCGTGCAGATGCTCTGCGCCGCGGGCGTGGATTTTATTGAGCTGAACATCAGCTGCCCCAACGTCAAGCAGGGTGGTCTCGCGTTCGGCATCCGCGCGGCAGACGCCGGCGAGGTCGTCAGCGCGGTGCGCAAGGTCTGCACCGTGCCGCTCATCGTTAAATTGAGCCCACAGGCCGAAAGCATCCCCGAGATGTGCAAGGCCGTTGAGGCTGCCGGTGCGGACGCCATCAGCCTGTGCAACACCTTCCAGGCATGCGCGATTGATCTGGAAAAGCGCCGTCCCGTGTTCAACAACACGTTTGCGGGCCTGTCCGGCCCGGCGGTGCGTCCCATCGCCCTGCGCATGGTCTGGCAGGCCGTGGGGGCCGTCAGCATCCCCGTCGTGGGACTGGGCGGCATTCTGACGGGTAAGGACGCCCTGGAGTTCATCATGGCCGGTGCAGCGGCGGTACAGGTCGGCACCGCGAACTTCCTGGACCCGAAGGCCTGCACCCGCATCACGAACGAGATCGGCCAGTGGATGGACGCCCACGGCGTCAAGACGCTGGATGAGATCAGAGGGTGCGCGCGGTAAATCACCGGCTGCCTTCCCCTCAGGGGGGGAAGGTGCCCGAGGCCCCGCCCGAGGGCGGATGAGGGGAGAGTCCCCGCAACCGCCCGTTCACGGGCTATAACGGCAAGCCCGGCCCTCATCAGTCGGCGGGCGGGCCGCCGACAGCTTCCCCCGCGGGGGAAGCCGCCCCACCATATACATTTTGCTTGCATTTTTATACAAAATATGCTACTATAAGTTGAATAACATACAGGAGGAACAAATTATGGCACGCGAAGCACTTGAAGTTTTAAAGGAATGTGAAGCATTTTTAGAGGGGCACTTCCTGCTTTCCTCCGGGCGCCACTCCGGCGCTTACTGCCAGATGGCATTTCTGCAGCAGTACCCCGACAAGGCCGCCGAGGTCATGGCCCCGGTTGCCGAGAAGCTCAAGGAGCTGAACATCGACGTCGTGGTCGGCCCTGCCATGGGCGGCATCGTCTACGCCTACGAGCTGGGCCGCCAGATGGGCAAGCGCGCCATCTTCATCGAGCGCGTCGACAACGTCATGACCCTCAAGCGCTTCAGGATCAACCCGGGTGAGCGCTGCATCATCGCCGAGGACGTCGTCACCACCGGTGTTTCCAGCCTCGAGACCAAGCGCGTCATCGAGGAAAACGGCGGCATCTGCGTGGGCATTGCCTGCGTCGTGGACCGCACCCGCGCCGAGGCCCCGTCCCCGATCCCCATCGTCGCCAGCGCCCTCAAGCTCGACCTGCCCAACTACGCCCCTGAGGAATGCCCCATCTGCAAGGAGGGCAAGCTCCCGCTGGTGCACCTGGGCAGCCGCAAAATGAAGGAAGCTGCGAAGCAAACCCTGTAAAAGACAGGAGATAGGAGATGGGTACCGTTTGCCTTTTCTCCTCTCTCCTCACTCCATATCTTAAATGTAAAGTGAGAGGCTACCAACTATGCAGGCATATCTGATATTGGCCAATGGCCGGGTGTTCCGCGGCGTCAGCGTAGGCTGCCCCGGTACCACCATCGGTGAGGTCGTCTTTGCAACCGGTATGGTCGGCTTTGAGGAAACCCTGACCGACCCCAGCTACTACGGCCAGATCATCACCCAGACCTATCCGCTCATCGGCAACTACGGCATGAACAGTGAGGATGTCGAGAGCACGAAGATTTGGGCCAGGGGCTACATTGTGCGCGAGGCGTGCAAAACCCCGTCCAACTTCCGCAGTGAGGAAACGCTGGATGCCTTCCTGAAAAAGAACGGCATCATCGGCATTGAGGGCATCGACACCCGCAGCCTGACCCGCACCCTGCGGGAGAGCGGCGTTATGAACGGCGCGATCACCACCGAGTTCGACCCCGACGCCGAGCCCGAGAAGAAGGCCGCGCTGCTGCCCGAGATCGCCGCCTACGCCGTTGTCGACGCCGTCAAGACCGTCACCTGCCGCGAGGCCGTGACCTATGAGCCGACGGCTGCCGGTGCATGGGGTGACACGCCGCTGCACGTGGCGCTGCTCGACCTGGGCTGCAAGAACAACATTGTGCGCTGCCTGCAGAAGCGCGGCTGCCGCGTGACCGTGCTGCCCGGCACGACCACCGCCGCCGAGCTGGCCGCCCTCAACCCCGACGGCCTCATGCTCTCCAACGGCCCCGGCGACCCGGCAGAGAACGTGGAAATCATCGCGAACATCCGTGAAATGCTGAGCACCGGCATCCCGACCTTCGGCATCTGCCTGGGCCACCAGCTGACCGCCCTGGCCGCCGGTGCCAAGACCTGCAAGCTGAAATACGGCCACCGCGGCGCCAACCAGCCCGTCACCAGCCCGGCCAAGCAGCGCACCTTTATCACCAGCCAGAACCACGGCTACGCCGTTATGGCGGACACCCTGCCCGAATCCGTCGGCCAGATGAGCTACTTCAACGCCAACGACGGCACCTGTGAGGGCGTCGACTACTTGAAATGGAACTGCTTCACCGTGCAGTTCCACCCCGAGGCCAACGGCGGCCCCAAGGACACCGAATTTTTGTTTGACCAGTTCGTCAGCCGTATGCTGGCCGCGAAAGGAGTAATCAACAATGCCTAAAGACCCGCGTATCAAAAAGGTACTGGTCATCGGCTCCGGCCCCATCATTATCGGTCAGGCGGCAGAGTTTGACTACTCCGGCACGCAGGCCTGCCGTGCGCTGAAATCCGAGGGCGTCGAGACCGTCCTCGTCAACTCCAACCCCGCCACCATCATGACCGACCCCGACATTGCCGATCATGTTTACATTGAGCCGTTGATCGCCGAGGTCATCGAGCGCATCATCGAGAAGGAGAAGCCCGACGCCATCCTGCCGAACCTGGGCGGCCAGATGGGCCTGAACCTGTCGATGGAGCTGGCCCGCAGCGGATTTTTGGACCGCAGCGGCGTCCGCCTGCTGGCCTGCAAGCCCGACACGATTGACCGTGCCGAGGACCGCCAGCTGTTCAAGGACACGATGGAGAAGCTGCACCAGCCCATCATCCCTTCTAAAGTTGTGGAAGATCTGGACGACGCGCTGGACTTTGCCGAGGTCATCGGCTACCCCGTCATCGTCCGCCCCGCCTTCACGATGGGCGGCACCGGCGGCGGCATCTGCGAGGACCGCGAGAAGCTGCACGAAATTGCCACGAACGGTCTGCGCCTGTCCCCGATCCATCAGATTCTCGTAGAGAAGTGCATTTCCGGCTGGAAGGAAATCGAGTACGAGGTCATGCGTGACTCCAAGGGCAACGTCATCACGGTCTGCAACATGGAGAACCTTGACCCCGTCGGCATCCACACCGGCGACTCCATCGTCGTCGCGCCCAGCCAGACCCTCTCCGATAAAGAGTACCAGATGCTCCGCACCGCCGCGCTGGACATCATCACCGAGCTGGGCATCGAGGGCGGCTGCAACTGCCAGTTTGCCCTGAAGCCCGACAGCTTTGAGTACGCGGTCATTGAGGTCAACCCCCGTGTGTCCCGCTCCTCCGCGCTGGCCTCCAAGGCGACGGGCTACCCGATTGCCAAGGTCGCGACCAAGATCGCGCTCGGCTACACGCTGGACGAGATCACGAACGATGTCACGGGCGAGACCTGCGCCTGCTTTGAGCCGGCCCTCGACTATGTCGTCGTCAAATACCCGAAGTGGCCGTTCGATAAGTTCGTCTACGCCGACAAGTCTCTGGGCACCCAGATGATGGCCACCGGCGAGGTCATGGCCATCGGCAACAACTTTGAGCACGCCATGATGAAGGCCGTTTCCTCCACCGAGCTCGGCCTGGACACGATGACGCTGCCCGATTTCGAGAAGCTGACGACGGAAGAAGTCATCGAGCACCTGCATGTGCAGGACTCCGAGCGCGCGTTCTGCGTCTACGAGGCCCTCAAGCGCGGCGTGGCGCACGACGTCATTTATGACATCACCAAGATCGACTGGTGGTTCCTCGACAAGCTGCAGCATCTGGCCGACATTGAGATGGGCTTGAAAAACGGCGAGCTGACGACGGAAAAGTACCTGAATGCCAAGAGGTTCGGTTTCCTCGACAAAACGATCAAGCGTCTGGCGGGCGTGGACACCCTGCCCGAGGCCCCGAAGGCCGCGTTCAAGATGGTCGATACCTGCGCCGCAGAATTTGCCGCCAAGACGCCGTATTTCTACTCCACCTACGACGAGGACAACGAAGCGAAGCCGTTCATTGCCGAGCGCAGCGACCCCGACAAGAAAAAGGTCCTTGTTTTCGGCTCCGGCCCCATCCGCATCGGTCAGGGCATTGAGTTTGACTATTGCTCGGTCCACGCGGTCTGGACGCTGAAGCAGCACGGCTGCGAGGCCATCCTTGTCAACAACAACCCCGAGACGGTCTCCACCGACTTTGACACCGGTGACCGCCTGTACTTCGACCCGCTGAACCCCGAGAGCGTCGACCACATCATCGAGACCGAAAAACCGGACGGCTGCCTTGTGCAGTTCGGCGGCCAGACCGCCATCAAGCTGGCCAAGCACATGGACGACATCGGCCTGCCGATTTTGGGCACGCCCGCCGACGCCATCGACGAGGCCGAGGACCGCGAGCGCTTTGACGAGCTGCTGGAGCGCTGCGGCATCCCCCGCCCGGAGGGCCGCACCGTCTTTACGCTGGAAGAAGCCCTGCAGGCCCTGGATGGGCTGATCGATATTTATCTGACAGATTTTAAGTATATGGACTCCTCCCTTGCAAAAGTGTACTCGCGGGCAGAAGATTACCCAGAAACAGCAAAACGGGCGCTGGCGGAAATGGTGCGTCAGACGGGCAGGGCTGTATTCGATGAGAATGGTCTGATGAAAAAAGGTGTGATTGTGCGCCATTTATTGCTGCCCGGTGCTGTAAAAAATGCAAAAGCTGTGGTAAAATACGTCTATGAGACGTACGGCGATACCGTCTGGCTGAGCCTCATGAGCCAGTACACGCCGCTTCCGCAGGTGGAAAACATAAGTCCGCTGAACCGGAAAACGACAAAGCGGGAGTATGAGCGTCTGCTGGACTATACGTTTTCCCTCGGCGTCACCAACGCCTTTTTACAGGAAGGCCCGGTGGCCGAGGAGAGCTTCATTCCGGAGTTTGACGGAAGAGGAATCTGACGTTATAGTTCACTCGTGCAAAAAGGAGCTGTGCAGCAGCAAAAAGCGCTGGAAGCGCGGTTTTGAGAATGCAAGCAAAACACATTTGTCTATGATTAGATATGACTAACTATATTGTTTTAAGGAGGAAAAACTTTTGAGCAACGCAGTTGTAACACTGAAAAAAGGAGAGGGCCGCGCCTTAAAGCAGGGCGGAGCCTGGATTTTTGATAATGAGATCGCTTCGATTTTAGGAGCATATGAAAACGGAGATATCGTGCTGGTGCGCGACTTCGACGGATATCCGATGGGACGAGGTTTTATCAACGAGCATTCCAAAATCCGCATCCGTATGATGA